>Ga0172375_10001305_pt1 | contig 40205 bp, 43 predicted proteins | sample LakKiv1m_FD_114537 | JGI IMG/M metagenome (GOLD analysis project Ga0172375, IMG submission 114537) | Freshwater microbial communities from Kabuno Bay, South-Kivu, Congo - kab_092012_11.1m | ecosystem: Environmental > Aquatic > Freshwater > Lake | place: Democratic Republic of the Congo... | reverse complement strand
TCGTCTGAAAATTGGCTGAGAATTTGCATTCTATATTATTTTGTACTAAATTTAAAGGTTATGTCTCAAGACCAAAAAATAATCGAAATAAAAGATCTGATAAAAAAATTCAAGGATTTCATGGCAGTGCAAGGAATTTCTTTTTATGTAAAAAAAGGGGAAATTTTTGCTTTTCTTGGTCCTAACGGGGCCGGGAAATCCACTACTATTAAAATGCTGACGACGCTTTTACATCCGACTAGCGGCCAGATTAGTATTAATGGTTTTGATCCGGTAAAAAATCAGGATGCCGTTCGCAAATCTTTCGGGATTGTTTTTCAGGATCCTAGTCTAGATGACGAGCTGACTGCTTACGAAAATATTAATTTTCATGGTATTTTATACAACGTTCCAAATGATCTTCGTCAAAAAAGAATTAAAGAATTACTGGAAATTGTCGAATTATGGGATAAGAAAGATCATTTGGTTAAGACATTTTCCGGCGGCATGAAGAGAAGACTGGAGATTGCGCGTGGCTTACTACATCATCCGAAAATATTTTTTCTCGATGAGCCGACTCTTGGTCTAGACCCACAGACGCGTAATCAAATTTGGAATTACATCAAGAAATTAAATCAACAGGAAGGAATTACTGTTTTTTTTACTACTCATTACATGGAAGAAGCGGAGAGAATTGCCGAAAGAATTGCAATTATTGATCATGGAAAAATTATTGCTCAGGGTACGCCACCAGAATTAAAGGCAAAGACCAATACTACCTCTTTGGAAGATGCATTTTTGAATTTGACCGGTCATGTGATTCGGGATGAAGCCGCTTCCGGTTTGGATCAGATGCGTTTACATCATCAGTTTTTCCGCCGAAAATAATATGCAAGCAATCTATGTATTATGGTTAAGACAACTAAAACGTTACTCGCGTTCCAAGGCGCAGACAATTGGTTCTTTAGGTCAACCGATTCTGTTTTTAGTGGCTTTGGGTTTTGGTTTTGGTCCAATTTTTCAAAAAGCCGGCGCCGGTAATTATTTGGATTTTCTAGCGCCGGGAATTATTGCTCAAGGGATATTATTTACTGCGGTTTTTTCCGGTATTCAGATGATCTGGGATCGTCAGTTTGGTTTTTTAAAGGAGACAATGGTGGCACCGGTTTCCCGTTTTGAAATAATGGTGGGTAGAACTTTAGGAGGGGCAACGATTGCCTTACTACAAGGTGTGATTATTTTTTTACTTTCTTTAGTTATCGGTTTTCGTCCGCATAATTGGGCGATGTTGCCGATGGCGTTATTGGTAATGATTTTGATTGCTTTACTTTTTACTTCTTTAGGAACAGCGATTGCTTCCTCAATGGAAGATTTTCACGGTTTTCAGCTGATTATGAACTTCCTGGTTATGCCACTTTTTTTTCTTTCCGGCGCTTTGTTTCCTTTAGACGGCCTGCCTAAGGCAGTAAAAGTTATTTCCAGCTTTAATCCTTTAAGTTATGGAGTGGATGGTTTACGCTCAGCTTTAATTAACAGCTCCCATTTTGGTTTAGGGGTTGATTTATTGGTTTTAACATCGCTTACATTGATAGTTCTGGCAATTGGGAGTTATCTTTTCTCAAAGATCGAGGTTTAATTCTTTGACATTACCAAATGCAATCCGGTCGACTACTAAATCATTCATCTGCATCATAATTGCCGGCGTAATTGTAAATTCACCAAAACGGTCATTAATTTGATCAAGCGCATTTGAGATTTGGTTAATTTTATTTTTTCTATCATTAAATAAACTTAACTGGGAAGTATTGCCAGAAGTTAATCTATAACAGCTAACTGCCAATTTAGCCACAATTTTCGGTTGGGGCTGGAGTTGGAAAATAATCTTTGCCGCTTTAAATAATTCCTGGGTGGAAGACATGTTTTCGGAAAATAATTTTCCTTGATGCCAAAAACTATAATCGGAATACATAATTCCCACATGTATTCCTTGGGCGGTATTCCCGGAATTACGCAATCTTCTCCCCATTTTTTCGCAAAGCTTCATTAATATTTTAGATAATTCATTAATGTTATTTGTTTTTTTACCAAGCGAATATTCCTGTCCATAGCTTTTACGTTCAGTTTCATAGTCGTCAACTTCATAGCCCTTAAGTCTTAAAAACCAATAATAACCGACAATACTTTTAAAAACCTGTTTTTTTAAAACATGAAGCGGTGCTTCAAAAAATTGGAGCGGAGTAGTAATTCCGGCAATGTTCAAACGGGTAGCAAAACGAGAATTAATTCCATAAAGATCAACTAATTTTAATTTTTTATAAACATCTTTGAGATTTTGGTAATTAATTACCTCTAATCCATCAGGTTTTTTTAAAGAAGCGGCGGTTTTCGCTAAAAATCTATTTGTGCCAATACCAACACTGCAAGAAATCCATTCTCCAATTTCTTTTCGCATCCGGTTTTTAATTTCCTGTCCGATTTCCGGCAATTCTTTTTTTAAAAAACCCTGCATTTCTTTAAAATCTAAAATCGCTTCATCGATAGATTTAGGAATTATTTTAGGAGAGTAATTAGAAAATATTTTTTTAAATTTAATATGAACATCGCGTACTAAAGCAGTATCCGGAGTGCGGACTATAATTTGGTTGTCAATCTGCCAAGCGTCTTTGACGCGCATGCCGGTCTTGATTCCTAGTTTTTTGGCTTCAATTGAAGGAGAAAGAATACAACCATTAGGAGTAGCGTAAGCGGCGATGACCAAAGGTTTACCGCGCAAATGGATAAAAGCCTGTTGGTGTACAGTGGCAAAACAGGAATTCAAATCAATATGCATTGTCAAAGGCTTTTGCCGATTAATCGGTATTTCCATCATCCACCTCCTCAAGTGTCCAAGATAAATCATCGCTGTTAAGTCGTAAACGAAAGTCTAGATTACCATCAGTAACATGAAAAATATGCTGAATAGTTTTTCCTTGATGATATTGATGATAATAGGCGAGACGATTAATCCGATACTCCTGATTGCGCCAATAAATTTTTACCGGAAAAACTTTATGAGAAGGAAAAAATCTGGCAATTACCGCGATTTGTTCGTTGATTTTTTGTAACATATTTTTAAGTAAACGATTGTTTTCATTTTAGTAAACAATTGTTTACTTTGTCAAGTATTATTTTTAAATAATTTTCAATATGTTAATATTTAATCATGGAAAATGAATCGGTTAATGAACCACCTGTCGAACAAGTAGATCCAGGTGTAAATTTGGAATATATTTCTCAACAATCAAACCCAACCAGTTCTCCTAATAAATTTCCTTTGCCATTAATCATTGGTGGTGTTGTTGTCTTATTTCTTTTTCTTTTAATTATTCTTGTAAGTTTAATATCTGGCGGTTCTAAAAAAAATACTCAGGTAAAAATATCGCCAACAGTTAAACAAACCGCTAAAATTACTCCTAAGACAGTGACTCCTACAGAAGAGGTAAGTGAACCAACTATTACTAAAACAAAAGTAATTCAAGAACTTGTCGTTGATAACGACAGTAAGGGAATTGTCTTATCACCGACAGTTAAAATAGAAAAAATAATGACTTTAACTAGTTCTGCTTTTAAAAATAACGAACTACTGCCACAAGAATATAGTTGTAATGGAGAAGATATTAATCCGCCTTTGGCAATTGGCAATATTCCTGCGGAAACAAAATCTTTGGCAATTATCGTTAAAGATTTGGATGCCAATAATTTTGCTCATTGGTTGGTTTGGAATTTAAGCCCAACTACTAAAGAAATTCCTCAAGGCGCTGTCCTTAAAGAAGCAATGGAAGGATTAAATGATTTTGAAGAGCCAGGTTATAAAGGGCCCTGTCCTCCTCAAAAAGAAACTCACAGTTATGTTTTTACTGTTTACGCTTTAAAAAGCGAATTAATTCTTGATGCCCAATCAAAATTAAAAGATTTGGAAGGAATAATTAGTAATAAAATCATTACTAAAGCAGAGTTGATTGGTAAATATCGTGTTGAATAATTTTTTCTAATTTTTTATGTTTTTTATTCATCAAGTTTACGCCCAATGTCCGGTTTGTATCGTCACTGTTGGCGGAGGATTACTTATTGCTAAAAAATTAGGGATTGACGATCTGTTGGTTTCGCTTTGGATTTCAGGATTAAATACGGCGATTGCTTTTTGGTTGGCTTCTAAAATCAAGAAAAAAATTCTCAACAATCCTTTATTATGGTCAATTGGTTTTTATCTTTTAACATTAATTTATCTTATTCTTAGCAAACAAACTGGTCACTTCAACAATACTTTTTTAAGTATTGATAAAGTTATTTTTGGAATGACTGTCGGATTAGCGGTAGCACTGGCGGCAATTTTTACGGATAAGTTTTTACGTCGTTTAAATAAAGGAAAAGTACTTTTTTATTACCAGAAAGTTGTTATTCCTTTAGTATTATTAGTATTAACTACAATTATCTTTAATATTTTTCTGAAAAAATAATATGAATAATTCAGATGCTGTTAACAATCTGATTGAAAAAACAAAAAAACTGGAAAAAGGTGAAAAACTTGATCTCTCTTCAGGAGAAGATCTTTCAATCGGGATTATGAATTTGATTTCCATTGAAGAGCATCTTTTCTTTTCTGGTGGCAAAACTGGAAAAACAAAATATTATGAACTTTTAAATGAAGTCCGTAAAGTACGAGTGGAATTACTTAAGGAAATCATTAAAGATTATGGCGGAGAAGAATGGTGTATCAGCAAACATTTGTTGGCGGCTTCGATGCGGGTGATGGAAGTAGGAACGAAGGCTTTAAAAAATGGCGAAAAGGAAAAAGCTTATGACTTATTTAAAAAAGCTTACGATCTTTATAATTTGTTTTGGGGGTTAAATTTGGGAATGGTAAAAAAAGGCGAATTAAAACAAGCTAATTTTGAAAAAAAAGAACAACCAATTGAACTGAAAAAAAATGATTTTTTTGGAAAAATCAGTAATACAATTGGAAAAATGTTAGACTGTTGCAAAGAATAATGATACTACCGATCAGAATTATCTTATATTTATTGTCTTTCGTAGTGATTTGGAAAAGCGCCGGCTTAATAGTTGAGGCGGCAGATAATTTTTCCCGACTGCTTAAAATATCGCGTTTTGCCTTTTCTTTTTTTATCCTGGGTATTTTAACTTCGATGCCTGAGATAGCAGTCGGCGCCAACTCAATTATTGAAAAAAATCCCCAGATTTTTGTCGGTAATTTAGTTGGGGGAGTAATTGTGATTTTTTTGCTGATAATTCCTTTGTATGCCATTTTTGGTAATGGAATTAAACTTAATCATCAGTTAAACAATAAGAATTTGCTGCTGATTCTGCTTGTTTCAATTGCCCCCTCGTTTTTAATCAGCGACAAACAGGCAACTATTTTTGAAGGTATTTTTCTCATCCTGCTTTATTTTTTCGCTTTTTATACGATTGAGAAAAAACAGCATTTTGTTGAAGCGGTAGAAAGTAAATTTTTAAAAAAAGAGACGGATTTCGTTAAAAATTTTCTCCGGATAATTATCGGCGTCGGGATAATTTTTTTGGCTAGCCGTTTTTTGGTTGACCAGACGATTTTCTTTGCGAATTTATTTAAAATATCTCCTTTCGTCATTAGTTTGGTTGTTCTTTCTCTAGGAACGAATTTGCCGGAATTTTCTATTGGCATTAGGTCGATTTTGTTAGGAAAAAAAGATATTGCCTTTGGCGATTATATGGGTTCGGCAGCTGCTAATTCTTTAATTTTTGGTAGTTTGGTTTTGATAAATAAGACAACTGTGGTTATCTCTGACAACTTCCTTCCCCGTTTCATTTTTTTGCCCGCTCAAAAAATACTTTATCTCGTTGGGAGGGGATAGCTTTGCTTTTTATTTACATCTTGTTTCTCGGAATGGAATTAGTGATATAATTTAATTATGGATCTACAGACTATTTTTTATACTTTAGGAAGCCTTTTTTTCTTCGTTTCTTTGGTTTTGTCGACTGTTTTTATCGTTGCTTCCATCTTTTTTTACTGTCAGGCCAAAAAGAAGATGAAAGAATTCCAGGATAAAGCCGCTTACTTGAAAAGCCTCCAGGAATCTGTTGGTAAACTTCCTGCTTTTTTAGTTCCAGTTATTGTTTTTCTGCTGAATTTTTTGATCAGGAAAATCAAAAAACGTTTTTCGGACGACTAAGTTATGAACGACCAGATTACCTGCCCGTATTGCAAAAAAACTATTCCTTTAACCGAGGCGCTTTCTCACCAGATCCAGGAAAAATATCAGAAATTTTATAAAATCCGCCTGGAGGAGGAAAAAAATAAAATCAGTCAGTCTTTGAAGGTTGAATTGGAGAAGAAAATCAAAGATCAAATGGAGTTGCAGATGAAAGACAAGGCAAATGAGGCAGAGGAATTAAAAAAACAGAATAAGTCTTTACAAGAGCAACTTTTAGAACTCAATAAATTAATGCGCCAGTTAAGGACGGAAAATGAACAAAAAGGTCTGGAAATGGAAAAAAAACTAGCAGTTGAACAGGAAAAAATTCGTCAGGAAGAAAAAAAACATCAAGATGAAGAAAACCGGCTCAAGTTTTTAGAATATGAAAAAAAACTTGCCGATGTTTCCAAAGTTAATGAAGAGTTAAAAAGAAAACTGGAACAGGGTTCACAACAAACCCAGGGAGAAGTTGTGGAACTGGAGTTGGAAAATAATTTAAAAAAAGAATTTCCTTGGGATGAAATTAAACCCGTACCAAAAGGCGTTCGGGGAGCAGATATTATCCAGATCGTCAAAAATAAAAATGGCCAAATCTGTGGGACAATCATTTGGGAGTCCAAACGGACAAAAGCCTGGAGCGACCTTTGGCTAAACAAACTTAAGGAAGACCAGCGACAGATCAAAGCGGAACTAGCGGTAATTATTACCAACATTTTACCGGAGGAAATTAAAAACATTGGTTTTAAAGATGGAGTTTGGATTGCCAATTACCAATCTGTAATTGGTTTAGCGATTGCTTTAAGAACTAATCTTTTAAGTCTGGCATCTTTACAGTTATCAAATGTGGGTAAAAAAGAAAAAATGGAAGTACTTTATAACTATCTGCTTGGGACTGAATTCCGCCAACGGATCGAGGCGATCAGCGAAGCTTTTTCCTCACTACAAAGTGATATTGAAAAAGAAAAACGCTGGTTTACTGCCAAATGGGCAAAAGAAGAAAAAAATTTGCGTAAAGTATTTGATAATGTAGCCGGCATGCGGGGAGATTTAGAGAGTATTACTGGAAAATCTTTGGAAATTAAAAATATGGAATTATTGCCTGACGAAATAGCTTAAATATGGAAAACCAAAGTCCCGACCCAATGTCCTTTATTTCTAAATTAACAATCATTCTCCCTTTGGTAATTTTGGCAGCTGCTTTAATCTTTAAATTTAATAAACAGGAAAAAACTCAAATTATCCCTACGATTTTTCCTACCCTGTCGTCAATCCAAATGCCTAAAACCTCAATTTCTACCAGTATTAATTTACAAGGCCCATGGATTTGTTCTTATCAAGATCAAGAAAGCAGTATTAGCGCCTATATTAAAGATCAACAAATTTTTGCCGAACAAAAAACCAAAAAAATTTATCAAAGATACTTAATTAAAGACGATTGTTACTATATTTGGGATCAAATGAAATTAGCCGGCGAAAAAAAATGTGGCGGTATTAAACAAATTTTAGGTGTTGTTAATACGATGTTAGGTTTGAATATTTTAAATATCAACGACATTACCTCATATTTGCCACAACTGGGATTGGGAGATCAAATTAACAGCACGAATACTACTCAAATTCAAACGGTTTTAAATTCCTGCAAGAAAGAAAAAATCGATGAGCGGATTTTTGTAGTGCCCGGTGCAGTCAGATTCACTACAACTTCAAAATAAAAAAAATACCCCGGCTACGACCTACTTTCCCCACTAACCGCTTTGGCGTGAGTATCATCGGCGCTGACTCGTTTCACTTCCTTGTTCGGGATGGGAAAGGGTGGTACCAAGTCGCTCCAGCAACCAGGGCAAAAAGTATTATAAAAAATTTCTTCTCAAATAGCAACAGGAATTAAGAAGTTATATAATTAACTAATGAAAAAATTTGACACCTCAGGAACTCATCTGCATTCTTTTTTTGTCAAACCGTCAATTAAATTTGAGAATCAATCTGATGACGAAGAGATTCTGCTTATGGTACGCGCCCATCCTATTACCCAACTTCTTTGCCTGTTTAATTCTCTAATTGTTTTTATTTTTTTGTTTTTGGTAAATTATTTTTTTTCCAACTATTTTACTTTTACCCAGTTAGTATTCTTAAATTTACTTGTGATAGTAATTGTTTTAAACTTTCTCTGGTTTAATTTTTTATCTTGGTATTTTAATTTGGGGATCATTACTAATGAGCGGGTGATTGATGTGGATTTTAGTACGGTGCTTTACAAAGAGACAACCACTGCTTATTATAATAAAATTGAAGATGTAACTGTAAAAACCGGTGGTTTTTTGGCTTCGATTGTCGACTACGGCAATATTTTTGTGCAGACTGCCGGTACGGAAGCTAATATTGAATTTATGAACATTCCTTTACCGTCGCGTGTTGCAGAAACTATTGATGGGTTGATTGAAAAAAAATAATCATATGTTCGATTTAAATTATTGGTCAAATCTTTTTTCCAGTGGCAATCTGATCCCGTTTTTTTTCAAAATTTCGGGGATAGTTTTTTCTTTGGTGCTGTTGGTTTATACTTTTGTCATTTTGCGTCAGACGCAGATTATGGCCAGGACAGTTGAAGGAAAGAATAATCCTTTGATTATTTTAATTTCTTTTATTGGCATAATTATCGCTTTAGTAATCTTATTTTTTGCGCTATTCTTAATTTAAGATGTTTGCAGCAAAACACCAGATTTATTTACCAGCAGATCAATCAGAAATTTATTTTGGCTATGTTGCCGAAGTAGATTTTTTTTTAGTGCTGGAAACGGTTGTTTCTTCCAAAGAAGAAATGGAGACCGTACTTCAAAGATTAAGAGAGGATTGTTTAAATACCGCTTTAAATAATTTAGCTGATTTTGATGACTTTATAAATCAAGAAGCAGTTAAATTAAATCTATCCGCCAGTTTTTCCTTGGCCGCTGCCTATTTTAAAAATGATATTTTATACTTAAAAACCCAAAACAAAGGCGAAGTTTACTTAAAAAGAAAAGGGCAAACTCTTCGATTGATTGGTCAAAGCAAAAGCGCCTCGGGTTTTTTAGAAAAAAACGATCAGATAATATTAACAACTCAAAATCACAATCTATTTTTAAAACAGGATAAGCATTATTTTGAAAAAATTTACCAAAATAAGCAGGATAACCTCAAATCAGTTTTTCTTTTTGTTGATTTTTATTTACCGCATCAGAAAAATTCTCTTTTGCCAATGATTGATTTTTCCCATATAAAAACCAATTTGCAGTTAAAACTGGCAACTTCCAACAAAAAAAAATTAATAACCCTTTTATTTGTAGGTGTTTTGTTGATTATTTTTGCTTGGAGTGTAATTTTTGGTCATCAAAGGCGTCAAGAAGCAGATCAAAAAATCAAAATCCAAAACACCAAAGTGCAGATCCAAAAGCAGCTTGCGGAAGCAGAAGAGTTGGGGTTTTTAAACAGTCAAAAGGCGAGTAGTTTAATCACTCAGGCGAAAGAAGAACTGGAAAAACTAAAAAACAGCGTTAACAAAGACAATCAATCGGCTCTTAGTGAGATAAATAATCTTATCCAGCTAAAAGAAAATCTGATCTTTAAAAAAGAAGAAGGAAAAGTTGAGGAATTTTTTGATTTAAGAATAGATAATAAAAATGCGTTTGGAATCAAAGCATCTTTATCAGGCGAAGATTTAGCAGTTCTTGATAATAAAAACGGAGCAATTTACAATCTTTCTTTAGCAAAAAAATCCCTGACAACCTTAGTTATTTCTGAGGCAAAAAATGCAGATTTAATTGCCAATGGTCAGGACACAGTTTTTATTTTTATCAAAAATAACGGTATTTATAAAATCAGCAAAGGCAAGACGACAAAAATAATTGAAGTAAGTAAAGAATGGGGAGAGATTGGGCAAATGGTAAGCTATAACAGTAATTTGTATTTGTTGGATAAAACAAAAAACGAAGTTTATAAATATTTGGCAACTGACAATGGTTTTGCTTCAGGTGCGGCCTATTTTAAATCCGGGCAGGAAATCGATTTAAGCAGTGCTAACTCTCTCGCCATCAACGGTTCACTTTATTTTTCTTTAGCCGATGGAGTGGTAAAATATACTTCCGGTTTAAGAGATGGATTTAAAACCAGTTATCCAAAAGACGATGTCAGTATTAATAAAGTTATTGCAGATAAAAATCTGGAGCAAATATTCGCTTGGGATAAAAAGAATGCCTCAGTTTATAAATTGGATAAAGATGGTACTTACGAAAAAGAAGTTACAGCAAAAATTTTAGGAAGCGCTTATGATGTGATAGTGTTTGAAAATGCAATTTACGCCCTAGCTGGGGAAAAAATATACAAAATTAGTTTATAAAACTGCTAAAATAGCTTATGGTAAAAGTACAAACAGACCGTGAGATTATCGGAAAATTATTTCAAAAAGACGAGCGTACTCTTATTACTTTTTATCGGCAATATTCTGTGTTGCTTAATCGTTATCTTTATCACCAAGTAAAAGATGTCGCTTTAGCAGAAGAAATCACTCAAGATGTTTTTATTGATTTTCTTGAATCAATGCGTGATTTTCGGTATCAATCAAGTCTAAAAACATATTTATTTTCCATTGCCCATCATAAAGTTGTTGACTATTTTCGTAAAAAAAGACTTAAAAAGATTCTCTTTTCTTCTCTGCCAGGTTACATTGTCGAAAGTTTAAAGGTTTTTTTTATCGATGAAGAGATCGATCAAAAGGAAATGGCGCAAAAAATTAATCATACTTTGAACAAACTTCCGAATGATTATGAACTGGTTTTAAGACTGAAGTATATAGAAGGAGAAAAGGTACAGAAGATAGCCGAACGTCTGGCAATTAAATTTAAAGCAGCGGAAAGTTTGGTTTTTCGGGCGAGAAAGGCGTTTGTTAAAATTTTTTCCAGCAGTAGTTGATGAAAACAGAGTATTTACTTAAAAAGAAATTAAAAGAAATCTACTTGGTAAGTCCAAATGACTTAGGTCATCCCTTATTGACAAAAATTTATAAAAAAACCACCAGTTATTTTAAAGTGATGCCTTTTTTGGTTGTAATTCCTTTGTCTTTTGGAGCTGCATTTTTGCTGTATTTGGTATTGGGACCGTTTTTGGTCAAATTAGCATCATTGCTGCAGTATGGATTTTAATAAAAAAATAATTAATGCTTTAGCAACGATTTTCGTGGTTTTGGAAAGATTTATTCATCTGATTTTTACTCCTTATAAAACCATGCGTAGGATTTCCCAAGAAAAAAGCTATGGCCAGTTGTTGGTTATTGGTTGTTTGATTTATATTTATTTTTATTGGGCGACAAAAATCAAAGATTTTTTATTGCCGAGTTATTTGATGTTTTTGGCAGTTCTGATTAATCTAATTTTAGTGATGATTTTTGTTTATTTATTTTTTCGATTTACGAAAGTTAAAATAGATTTAAAAAGCTTTTTTTTTACTTATATTTATAGTTTGTTGCCAACTTTAATCTGGTTTTTTACCAGTTCGATTTTTTATTTTCTCCTGCCACCGCCAAGAACGACTTCTTTTTTAGGAAAAAGCTTCAGTATTTTTTTTATTGCTTTTTCAATTAGTCTTTTGATTTGGAAAATGATTTTGGTTTATTTGTCTTTACGGTTTTCGACAAAGCAAAGCTTTTATAAAATTGCTTTCTTTTTATTGATCTTTGGATGTGTTTTTCTACCATATTCATTGCTTCTATATTCTTGGCAGGTTTTTCGAATTCCTTTTCTTTAAACAAATGATTTCTTAAACAGAAACGACTCATTATATATGAGTTTTAAGCAAATAAAAAAAATATATCTTGCTGCTCCTCGAGGATTTTGTGCAGGTGTGGCAAGGGCAATTGCCATATTGGATAAAGTTATAAAAAAACATGGTACTCCAATTTATGTTAGAAATCAGATTGTGCATAATCAACGTTTAATTAACGATTATGAAAAAAAAGGTGTCATTTTTATCCAAGATTTACGAAAAGTACCAGATAAGAGCGTTTTAATTTTAAGTGCACACGGAACACCTAAATCAATATATAAAGAAGCAAAATTAAAGCAGTTAAAAGTTTATGATGCCGCCTGTCCTTTTGTTACAAAAGTACATCTAGAGGCAATTCGTTACGCTCATGAAGGCTATTTTATTTTTTATATTGGTAAAAAAAATCATCCAGAACCAATAGGAGTGATGAGTGAAATTAAAGCAGATGCGATTAAATTAATCGAAACAATCGAAGAAGCCAATAATATTATTCCTCCACAAATGGAGAAATTGGTAGCTTTAAGTCAAACCACTTTATGCGTAGAGGATACTTTAGCAATAATTAACAGTTTAAAGAAAAGATTTCCCCATTTGGTTATGCCACCAGTTTTTGATATTTGTTATTCGACTCAAAATCGGCAGGAGGCGGTTAAAGCATTAGCTAAAAAAACAAGTTTGATTTTAGTCGTCGGCTCAAAAAATAGTTCTAATTCTAAAAACTTAAGAAAAGTAGCAGAAGAAAATGGCGCCACCGCGTATTTAATTGACGATGTTTCCCAAATTAATCCCCAGTGGTTTACAAATATTCAACAATTTGGAATTACAGCTGGAGCATCAGCACCAGACTACTTGATTACGGAAATAATGAAATACTTCCGTCATTCTCAACTGGAGATTGAGGAATTAAAAATTAAAGAAGAAAAAACAAAATTTACTTTACCAAAAATTTAGCTGTCTATGAAAAAAATTCTTTTATTAGGTTCGACTGGATCGATTGGCCAACAAACATTACAAATAATTGCTGATAATCCAAACCTGTTTCAACTTACAGGCATTGTTTGTAATAATAATCTTCAAAAACTAGAAGAACAAATAAATCTCTTCAAACCTAAATATGTAGGAATTAATCAAAAAAATATTTCTCTTAATAAAAAACTATATCAAGGAACAAGTTTTTTTCATGAAGAAGCAGGCATTTTGGAAATGGTAAAAACTTTGGATTACGATTTGCTCGTGATGGCGATAGTGGGTGCGGCAGGATTAAAACCGACGTTAGCGGCAATGGAACGAGGAAAAAATGTTGCTCTTGCAACAAAAGAAGTGATGATTTTAGCAGGGGAATTAATTAAACGAAACCACTATCAGGCAAAAATTTTCCCTATTGATAGCGAACACAGTGCTATTTGGCAAAGCTTGCGTTCGGGGGCGCAGTCGGAAGTTGAAAAAATAATCTTAACTTGTAGTGGTGGTCCTTTTAAAAACACGCCTTTAGAAAAATTTCCAGAAATTACCGTTGAGCAAGCATTAAATCATCCTAAATGGAAGATGGGAAAAAGAATTACTCTTGATTCGGCTACTTTAATGAATAAAGGTTTGGAGGTAATCGAAGCAAAATGGCTATTTGATATTGCTTCATCGCAAATAGAGGTTGTTATTCATCCTCAGAGCATTCTCCATTCGGCAGTAGCCTTCCATGATGGGTCAATTATCGGGCAGATGGGTATTCCCGATATGAAAATTCCTATTCAGTACGCACTGACCTATCCCCAAAGAATTAGGAATAATTATCCGCGACTTTCCTTAGTTGATATTAAAAAATTAGAGTTTGAAAAACCAAATCTAAAAAAGTTTCCCTGTTTAAGACTGGCTTATGAAGCTTTAAAGGTCGGTGGTTCTCTGCCTGTAGTTTTAAATGCTGCTGATGAAGTGGCGGTAGAATTATTTCTTAAGAAAAAAATTGTCTTTAATGACATTCCTATGTTAATCGAAAAAGTAATGAACAAACATCAAATTATAAGTCATCCGGATTTGGATGAGATATTAAAAGTTGATTCCTGGACAAGGAAATTAGCCTTAAATTATGAAAACATTTAGTCAGACTATTAAAATTAAAACTGAACACTTTGTTCAATTTATTGACATTACTAAAACAGTAGAAGAATTAGTCAAAAAATCACAAATAAAAAATGGCTTAATCTGTATTTATTCAAAACATACTACAATGGCAATTAGAATTAACGAGAAAGAAAAGGGAATTGTGGGGGATTTTAAAGAAGTGCTTAAAAGAATTGCGCCGCAAGAAAATTATTACCGTCATAATGATTTGAAAATAAGAACGGAAAATCTTGTTTGCAGTCCTGGAGCATCAGATTGTTTAAATGGTCATTCACACTGTCTTCATTTATTATTGGGTTCATCGGAAACAGTAATCCTTAATCAAAACAAACTTGTTTTGGGCACATATCAAAGAATATTTGCCATTGAGCTTGATTGTGGTAAAAATAGAGAAGTATTTATTCAAATTATTGGAGAATAAAATATGAATTGGCTAATTCTTGCTGCAGGAGGGAATGGTGAAAGGATAAAACTTCCTTATAACAAAATTTTCTATAAAATAGGAAGGAAACCTCTTATTTATTGGACATTAAAAAATTTTGAGGACAGTTCGGTTATCGACAAAATAATTATCATCGCCAAAGATAAGGAAGTTGAAAAAATTAATAAAATAGTAAAAAATTATAAATTTAAAAAAATAGACGCGATTATTACCGCATCTCATACACGTCAAGATTCGACTTTAAAAATATTAAAACAATACCGGAATATTTTTAAGGAGGACGATTTAATAGGAGTGCATAATGCTGTTAACCCTTTTGTTTTTCGTCAAGAAATAGAAGAGGTATATAAAATGGCAAGAGAATTTGGTTCTGCCTTATTGGCACAGCCAGCAAAAGACACAATTAAAATCAGTCATTCTCAAAATACTGTTAAAAATACACCCTTAAGACCAAGTTGTTGGTATGCTCAGACACCTCAAGTAATAATTCATAAACATATGCTCAAAGCTTTTCTCCAAGCGGAAAAAGACCAATTTATAGGAACTGATGATACTCAATTGTTGGAAAGAATCAATGTTATGGCTAAAATTGTGCCTTGTTCAAGTTTAAATTTTAAGATAACCTATATTGAGGATCTCTTGTTAGTTAAGGATTCGCTTAAAAATTTTTTAAAACAAAATGTATAAAATAGGTTTAGGTCAAGATTCACACCGTTTTAGCAATCTAAAAAAAGATTTAATTCTAGGTGGAGTAAAAATAAATAATATTAACGGACTGGAAGCGAATTCTGATGGGGATGTTATTTTACACAGTATCTGCAACGCATTAAGTTCGGCAATCGGAGGAGATTCAATTGGCACTTGGGCGGATGAGATGTGTCTAAAAAAAGAGATAAAAGACAGTCGGGAATATGTTAAAGAAATAGTAAAAGCAGTTTTTCAAAAAAAATACAAGGTTAATAATCTGGCAATTAGTGTTGAAGCAAGAAAACCATATTTAAAAATAGAAGCGATAAAAGAAATTAAAACCAACATTGCTCAACTGTTAGCGATAAATATTGATCAAGTAGGAATTACGTTTACATCAGGAGAAGGTTTAACTGCTTTTGGAAAAGGAGAGGGTATTCAAGTGCTAAGTATTGTTAGTTTAATAAGTCAATGAAAGTAAAAGCTTACGCAAAACTTAATCTCAATCTCCATATTTTTCCAAAAAGAAAGCAGGATGGTTTTTTTCCAATTAAATTCATTAATTGTCAGCTTTCTCTTCATGATTGTTTAATTGTTAAAAAACAACCTCATATTATTGAAATTGTTTGTAATAATGACGAGCTAAAAGATTATAAGGACAATTTGGTTTATAAAGCAGCTGTGCTTTTAAAAAAACAAGCAAATAATCCCAAATTAGGAGTTAAAATTTTTTTGGAAAAAAATATTCCGGTAAGAGTAGGTTTAGGTGGAGGCAGTAGTGATGCTGCTATTACAATTAATACTTTAATTAAGATCTGGAAATTAAATTTAACAGAAAAGCAAAGATCGAAAATAATTGATCAATTAGGTAAAGACGTTTACTATTGTTGCCAAGGAGGTGTCTGCGAAGTCAATGATAGTGGAGAGATGATTACCCGGATATTTTCTCAGATGAAAAAACTCTGGCTAATTATTATTGTTCCCCAAGAAAAAAAACCCGCAACTGCCTGGATGTATAAAAACCTCGATTTAGATTTAATTGGAAAGAAAAAAATATATTTTGATAATTTAAAACGAGCAATTATTAAAAAGAATAAAAAATCAATTATCAAAAACTTACATAATGATTTTGAAAGTTTAGCTCTACTTAAATATCCGTATCTAAAAAAAATTAAAGACGATTTAATTAAACAAGGCGCCTCAAATACAATAATGGCAGGAGCAGGTTTGTCAATAGTGGGTTTTTTCTTGTCGAAAAAAGAATCATTAACAGCTTTTAGACAATTAAAAGTTATCTATAAAAATATCCTATGGTCACATACAAAAAGTTAATCAGAAGAGAAAATACGCGTGTTGTCCAAGTGGGAAAAGTAAAAGTTGGAGGAGGAAATCCAGTTACCGTCCAGTCGATGACGCAAACAAAAACGAAAGATGTGAAAAACACTGTCAAACAGATTTTGAATTTGCAAGAAGTTGGTTGCGAAATTATTCGGGTAACAGTTCCTGATATGGAATCGGCAAAAGCGATAGGAGAAATAAAAAAACAGATTAATATTCCGCTTGTTGTCGATATCCATTTTCAATATCTATTAGCTCTTGAAGCAATCAAACAAGGCGCAGATAAAGTAAGGATTAATCCTGGGAATATTGGGGGAAAAGAAAAAGTAGAAGCAGTGGTAAGAGCTTGCCAAGAAAAAAATATCCCTATTCGTATTGGGATTAATATGGGTTCTTTAGAAAAGGATTTGTTTCAAGAATATGGCAAATTTGGTATTGCCCGAGTAATGTTAGAGTCAGCTACAAGACATATAAAAATATTGGAAGATTTAAATTTTCAGGATATTGTCGTCTCTTTAAAAGGATCAGACGTAAACATTACTCGAGAAGCTCACTTATTATTTGCCCAGCGTTTTAATTATCCGCTACATGTTGGTATTACTGAAGCTGGTCCTGTTTGGAGTGGCACGATCAAAAGCGCAGTTGGGATTGGGTCAATTTTAAGCGATGGTATTGGTGACACAATCAGAGTGTCAATCAGCGGAGAGTCTCAGGAGCAAGTAAGAATTGCGTGGGAGATCCTTAAAACTCTTAAATTAAGACAAAAAGGAGTCGAAATTATCTCTTGTCCAACTTGTGGAAGAACAGAAATTGATCTGATAGGTTTAGCTAATCGCGTAAATCAAATTTTATCAAAAGTAAATGCTCCGATTAAAGTGGCAGTGATGGGTTGCGTAGTTAATGGTCCGGGTGAAGCAAGTTTTGCCGATATAGGTTTGTGTGGAGGTAGGCAGCAAGCTGCAATTATTCGCCACGGCAAAATAATAAAAACCATTAAAGAAAACGAAGCGTTGCCTATATTTATAGAAGAAATTAAAAAAATTCTTCAAGAAAAAGGGTACAGTCAAGAGATAAAAAAGATTGATTTTAATTAGTTTCCTCCGAAAGTCGGGATATTGAACTGCCAGCCGGTAGGAGTATTGGTTACGATATGCAAAACATCCCCGGTAATTACTCCGAAAAGTACAAGTACGACGATAACAATAATTAAACCTACAACTGCGTTGGTAATTTTATTTTGAGCTTTGGTAATTTTTTCTTTTTCTCCTCCTGAAGTAATCCAATCAAAAGCACCTAGTAACAAATAAATAAGCATGACGATGGCGGCAACAAGGATGAAAATTTGGACACCAAAACCAATTGTATTTCCCAGTGCCACTTTAGGGTCACTAGGAATACCGGTGACCGGAGAGTTTACTTTCCCCCAAATATTACTGTTATTAGTTTGTGATATCAGCATTAATATGGTAATTCAACTTTTAATAATGTGGTAATTAACCTTACAGCCGCATAACTTAAAGCTACAATAAACAATCCGATGATCGCAAAAATAATTGTTTGCCAGGCTTTTTGGATATTTTTTGGATTATCGCCGGCAGAAATGTAAGTAAAACCACCATAAAGCAGCATCACTAAACAGATTATTGCCGCGCCCAGGGACACGGTAGGGAAAATAACATTTAAAATGTTGCCAATACTGGAAAAGTTTTTTGCCGGCTCAAAATTGTCTTTAATATTAATTGCGTAAACCATTACTAATTAGTTTATTAGATATATGTTTATATGTCAATATTTCTTCACTTCGATTATTCGAATAATTGGAGTGCGATTTGTTAATCACACAATTAATTAATTGTTTATAATAAACACCATATGAATACCACTCAGCCTATCAAACACATTGCGATTATTCCCGACGGCAACCGCCGCTGGGCAAAACAAAAAGGATTACCGACTATTGAAGGACATCGACGTGGTTTTAATCAAATAACGGATTTAGTTAGAGAAGCAAGGGTTTTAAATATTAAAATTTTTACTATCTGGGCGTTCTCGACAGAAAATTGGAAAAGATCTCAAATGGAAATTGATTACTTAATGAATCTTTATTTAAAAATGATTGACTTACATTTTAAAGAGGCTTTTAAAAACGAAACGAGAATAATCCATATTGGTAGGAAAGATAGAATCAATGAGCATTTAAGAAAAAAAATAGAGGAAGCAGAAAATAAAACAAAAATTTTCTCCAAGTACTATTTGGTTATTGCTTTAGATTATGGGGGACAAGATGAATTGTTAAGAGCTTTCCAAAAGGTTGGCAACCTAACATTTGACAACATTAATCAGTTTTTAGATACAAAAAATCTCCCTTTCCCAGAACCAGATTTAGTTATTCGAACAAGTGGCGAGTCAAGAACTTCGGGATTTATGATTTGGCAATCGGCTTACTCCGAATTAATTTTTAGTGAAAAATTTTTCCCTGATTTTACAAAAGATGATTTAAGATTAGCCATATCAGAATATCAAAAAAGAAAACGACGTTTTGGAAAATGAGGAATGATTAATTTGCTATAATTTTTCTATTATGTTTGCTCCGAGTTTTTCGATAACTAACAAAATCTTGACCAGTATTTCCAAAATTGAAGCGGCGGAAGAGGTGATTAAGCATTCGCCGATTTTACCTTTGTGGGAAAAAAGATTCAAGGAAGACGCGATTATTAGATCAGCTTATCATGGAACTCATATTGAAGGCAATAAACTACAGATTAATGAAGCCAAAGACGTACTTTTAGGAAAAGATATTATTGGCCGGCCGCGTGACATTCAAGAAGTCATCAACTATCGAAAAGTGGTTGAATTTATTGATTTGGAAGCTAATAAGCAAATCGATAAAATTACAGAACAACTGATAAAAAAACTCCACCGTTTGATTATGGAAAAAATTCTCCAAACGGAACAAGCAGGGGAATATCGCCTAAAACAAGTGATTATTCGTAACTCACAAACTGGGGAAGTGACTTTTCGCCCGCCGCCTGCCATTGAAGTCCCTTTCTTAATGCGCGAATTTGTTTATTGGCTAAACAGAACCAGTAAAGACGATCTTCATCCGGTTTTAAAAGCCGGTATTGCCCATCACGAATTAGTCAGAATTCATCCGTTCATCGATGGTAATGGACGCGTGGCGCGTTCTCTCGCCACTCTAGTTTTATTTTTAGGCGATTATGATATCCGCCGCTTTTTTTCACTGGAAGAATTTTATGATAAAGACGCCGTCACTTATTACACACATCTGCAAAAAGCCTCTGCTGGCGATCTGACTGCTTGGCTTGAATATTTTACTCATGGAGCGGCAGTCGAATTTGAAAAAATCAAAGAAAAAATCTTCAAACTTTCCAAAGACGTTAAATTGAAAGAAAAATTTGGCGGCCAACAAATATTTTTAACTGAACGCCAGGTAAAATTAGTTGAATACATTCAAGAAGTCGGTTATTTACAAAATCAATCTTTTAAATCTTTATTTACCGATGTTTCCGAAGATACGGTTTTGCGTGATATTCAGGATTTGATTAAAAAAGGATTAATTAAAAAAGTTGGCAGTACAAAATCAGCCAGATATGTTATGGTGTAACTTATGAAATTTAGTCGACTTGCCTATTATTTTTCCGAAATTGAGAAAAACAGCTCCCGTCTTAACATCACCGGCTTATTGGCAAAATTATTCCAAGAATTAAAAGCAGAAGATATTCAAAATACGATTTATTTGCTTCAGGGTCGAGTAGCGCCGCAATTTAAAAAAACCGAGTTTGGTATGGCGGAAAAAACCGTGATTAAAAGTATTGTTTTGGCGCTAAATATTGAAAGGAAGTATTTTGAAAATCAATATCATAAAATCGGCGATCTGGGCGAAACAGTTGAAGATTTTAAAAAACAAATTATTTCTTTTGATCAGGAGGATTTAGAATTAAACGAAGTTTTTCGCCGCCTTTATCAGTTGGCGACTTCAGGCGGTACAGGGTCACAAGAAGTAAAAATAAACATTTTAACTAATTTAATTCGCCAACTGGATCCGCTTTCCTGCCGTTTTTTAGTGAGAATTCCTTTGGGGGTTATGCGGTTGGGTTTTTCCGATATGACAGTACTGGATGCGTTTTCTTGGATGCTTAAAGGCGACAAAAGTTTACGCCCGGAAATCGAAAAGGCTTTTCATGTGCGTCCGGATCTAGGACAGATTGGTTTTTTACTTAAATCTCAGGGAATTATTGGAATAAAAAAAGTCGTCCCGCAAATTTTTACTCCGATTATCATGATGCGGGCAGAAAGATTGTCGTCCGGTGAGGAAATTATTAAGCAAATCGGCGAGTGCGCGGTTGAACCGAAGTATGATGGTTTCCGCCTTCAAATTCACTATTCTCGGGAAAAAGATGAAGTGAGAATTTATTCCCGCAATTTAGAAGAAGTTTCTTACATGTATCCTGATATTATTGCCGGAGTTAAAAAAGAAACGACCGCCAAAGAAATAATTTTTGAAGGAGAAGCCATTGGCTTTGATCCCCAGACCGGTAGTTTTTTACCTTTTCAAGAAACTGTTCAACGTAAACGCAAATATGAAATCACCGCTAAATCCCAAGAAATTCCTTTAAAGCTTTTTGCTTTTGAATTGCTTTATAAGGATGGTGAAAATTTTATCAGCCAACATTTTTCCGTGAGGCGTAAAACCTTAGAAAGTTCTTTTAAATTAAAAAATAATCTTTATCAAGATGTGGTAGTTTTAGCGCCCCAAAAAATTATTAATCTGGGCGAAAATATTGAAGCTTATTTTGAAGAAGCAATTACTAAAGGCCTCGAGGGAATTATTGCTAAAAAACTTGACGGTATTTATCAACCCGGAGCTAGAGGTTGGAATTGGATTAAATTTAAGCGCAGTTATTCGGCAAAAATCAATGATACGCTTGATTGTTTAGTAATGGGTTATGATTTTGGCAAAGGCAAAAGAGTGGGTTTCGGTATTGGTGCATTTTTAGTCGGTGTTTTTGATGAAAAAACCGAAAAATTCAGAACCATTGCCAAAATCGGTACGGGCTTGACCGATGTCGAATGGAAAGAGCTACAGGAAAAGTGTGTCAAAATTCAAACAAAAACTCCTCCTCAAGTTTATGATTTTGATAAACAAATGGCAGTTGATATTTGGGTAGAACCGCAGATCGTGGTTGAAATCCGGACAGATGAAATAACCAAATCACCGGTACATACTGCAGGTTTGGCCTTAAGATTTCCTCGCCTGGAAAAATTCAGAAGCGATAAAAGTCCCGCTGACGCCACTTCTCTTTCGGAAATTAAAAAAATGTTTTCTTTGCAGATGAAGCATTAATTAGTTTTTGGTAGGTTTTTTCCAATTCTGCGATAGTGGTATTAATATCATGATGTTTGATCAGCCGCAATGAATTATGTGCAAATTGCTGACGTTTTTTTTCATCTTTCTTGATTTTTAACAGAGCTTGAGTAATTTCCTGAATATTATCCGGACGACAGACAATTCCGTTGTTTTTTATTAACTCCGGTAGGGCACGGCTCTTGACGCCGATAATCGGCAATCCAAAACTCATTGCTTCAAGGACACTGATACATTGAGTTTCACTGGTGCTTGCAGTTGCAAAAGCTAACGCTTGATCGTAAATATTCGAGTGGAAGATTTTATTTCTTTCAATCATACCCAGAAAATGAACTCTTGTTTTTAAGCCTAAGTTATCTACAAGATCTTCAAGATCTTTTCTGGCTGGTCCGTCACCGACAATTACCAAATCATTTTCAAGATTTTTTTGCACAAAACCAGCAAAAGCTTTTATTAAAATATCAAGACTTTTTTCGACGCTGACGCGGCCAACATATAAAAAATATTTGTTTTTAGGAAGATCAAATTTACAAGTGAGTTGATGATTTTTCATATCAATTCCATTACTGATTACCTTGATGGGTTTTTTTAAACCGTGTTTAATTAAGTCATTTTTTGTGGCATTGGACGGGCTAATTATCAGATCTGCTTGGTTATAGTGGAAATTGGAATATTTCCAAAGCAGTGAATTAAGTATTTTACTATTATCAAGTTTAATTTTATCCAGGCCGATAATCCTTAAATATTCGGGTTCCATAAAATAACCGTGAAAAGTGCCGATAAGGGGTATCTTTAAGATACGGCTAGTCATAATGCCGTTCAGGCCCACGGTAAAAGGTGAATGAAAATGAATAATATCCGGATTAAATTGATAGATTTTTGTCAGCGTCAAAGGTAAAAAAGGCAAAGCCATACGGGCTTTTTCGTAAACTGCAAAAGGAACGCTATTTAAATATTCGATAGTAACATTTTCTGAAAGCAAATGTTTATCAATCATTTCTTGATCATCTTGCGGTTTAGGCGCAAAAATAATTACTTGATGTTTTTTTGCTAGTAAATTGGCCGTATCAAGCAGGTAAGTACTGATTCCATTAATTGATGGAAAAAAAAGATCGCTAAAAAAAGCTATTTTCATAATTTGTTATAATATAAAGGTTAATTATATGACTCATAAGCCCTTTTTCTCAATAATTATACCAACTTTAAACGAAGAAAATTTCCTTCCTGATTTGCTAGGAGATCTTGTAAAGCAAAAATTGACCGACTATGAAGTAATTATTGTCGATAGTCATTCGGAAGACAAAACAGAGGAAGAAGCGCGGAAATTTCATCTGCCTTTACGTTGGTACGAAATTCAACAACGCAATGTATCCGCGCAAAGAAACTTTGGCACTAAAAAAGCCCAAGGACAATATTTGGTTTTTCTTGATGCAGATGCGCGGATTGACCCTTCTTTTTTAAAAAACCTGCAAAAGATTATTTTTAAGAAAAAAGGTTTGATTTTCATACCAAGTATTATTACCCGCAAGCATGATCCTCAATATAAAACGATTTTTAACTTAATGAACTTGTTAATTGAGGTTTCGCAAAATTTAAACAAGCCGATATCTTCCGGAGGTTCAATGATCTGTGAAAAAAATTTTTTCCATTTGATTGGCGGGTTTGAAAAAGAAATTCTTTTTTGTGAAGATCATCATTTAGTACAAAAAGCCCGTAGATGGGGAGTAAGGGCGGTTTTTTTAAACAAAGTAAAAGTTGTTTTTAACTTGAGGCGGATCAAGCATGAAGGGGAACTACTTAGTTTTTATAAAGTGATTAAATCTACAGCTTATATGTTGTTGAAAGGTGATGTTAAGAAAAAAATCTACGATTATCAAATGGGTGGATTAAGATACGGTAAAAGGGAAAAAAATTCATTGGAAAAAGAACTGGAAAAATACATTAACAAGCTCAACTTTTTTTTTAAAAATACTTTGTTTTAAATTTCAAAGATGGCAAGGATCGGGTAGTGGTCGGAGCTTCTTAAAGGAATTCTTAGTGTTTGGATGCTTTTCGCGTTGCGATAGAGAATATAATCTGCCTTTAGCCTTACGGTAAAAAAATGAAAAAGTTTTTGTTCAAATGTGTACCAAATTTTATTAGTTGCTTCTTGTAAATGGTATTTATCTATCAAATTTTGCAGTTTTTTCCGGCCATAAGGAAAATTAAAATCACCGGTGATTACTGTTGGTGTTTCTGAAGTTAAATCAAGATCTGCCAAAGTCTCGTTGATTTGTTTACCGCGAGCAGAATTAAAAGCATGAAGGCTAAGATGGGTATTGTAAATACAGATTTTTTTGTTTTTTTCCTTATAAGCAAACTCGGTTTTTAAAACGGTTCTCGGGTTGTTAAATCCACGTAAAAGCACTAAAAAATTTTCTATAAAAGTGCGCGGTAGATCAAAAATTTGCGCTTCTTTAAAATCTAGTGTCTGAGTTCTAAAATAAGTCGCTACTCCAAAAATTTGATGTTTCTTTACAAAACAGTTTGAGTAATCTGCCAATTGGTAAGCTTCATGATCGATAAATTGATTTAAATTACCTTCTGAAGTTTCAATTTCCTGAAGGCAGATAATATCAGGCTGATATTTATTAATTACCTCCTTAAGACCGCCTTTTGCCCGGTTAAAAAGCAGATTGTAAGTTAATAATTTTATTTGCATTTCTTAATTATACAAAATAATAATAATTTACTCCATTCACATATTGTCCACTTTTTTTCAAAAAAATAATTAGCTTGTTTTAATGCTCTAATAGTATTATTATATAATATAGGTTATCTTATAGTAGTAATGAATATTTCTATAGGTCTTGACAAACCAAAATGACTTGTTTATCATAAAATTATGAATTTAAAGATTCTTCCTGACAATCAGTTTAAAAGGTTTTTTATTGAAGATAAAAAAGATTTATTTAAGTTTGTAGCAAAAGAGCTTAAAGAGTTAACAAAAAAGAACTTGCAGCTACCGGTTAAGCTATATCAATTGTAGTCAAAAAAAAAGAGCATCACTACCGCTCGTATATTTGGGGACGACGAGTAGTAATGCTCTGCCAAATAAATTAACAGATATTTTTTTTATTGTCAATATCTATTAATTTGATACTTGATACAGAGCCCCAAACCCATTACTGGAAGTAAAAATTTTCTTTCCAATTTGCTCAAATTTCTCCTGATTTAAGTTTTTATATTTTTCTTCCTCCATTTTGGAAATTATTACGTACTGGATTTGATATTTCTTTAACAACGTCGAAGTTTCTCCGATATCAGAAGATTCGTAGATCTTAACAATGTCCGGGATACGATTACCCACCACTTCTACTGTTCCTCTCCAAAGCCATTCATGCACCCACCAGCCCGCCACAGTCGGTAAACCGGTATAAGCGGAAATTCTTTCATAATCAGTGTAAGAGTCACCCTGTGCTTCAAGAATTACCGGTTGACCGGTAATATTTTTATTGAGATAATCGATAATTTCTTTATCTTCTTGAAATTGCACATTTAACCAATCGTCACCTTTTAGATTGACAGGTCGGTTGAGTTGGCCATAATAGGAGGGAATACTGAAAAAAGGGTAAATAATAATCAGGAAAAGGCAGATCGAAACAAAAAACATAATTGGTATTTTGATCGCCGGGCGTTTAATATTTTTGATTTGGTAAAGTACGTAAGTTGCGGCCAGCATCATCATAATAAAAGCTTGGTATCCCAACTTAAACATCGTATTAGCCCTAAAATGCTGAGGATAGATGTCTTTGATGTAGAAAAATTCCGGGATTAAGGTTAAAAGAATTCCAAAAAAGAAAAGCAAAACAATAAATAGATCGGTTTTTTTGTGGGAAAATTTTTTGACGACCAGTAGGATCAAGAAACTGATCCAAAAAAATCCCCACAGTACGAAAAGCATCCAAAAAGGAGAAATTTGACAGTTATTTTTTTCAAAAATAAAAGGCCCGAATTTTCCTATTCTGGTTAAAAAATCCAAACTGCAATTAACACCAATCCCTGAGACAAAAGGCGCAAAATTAAGTGAAAAAGGCAAAGAAAAAACCCAGAAAGCACCCAATAAAATTAAAGCAGAGATGAAAAAGCGGAGCGAAAACCCGTAGATCACAAAAAAAATTATTATTGAGAATAAGATATAAATTGGGCCGTCAAAAGCATTGGTCATATAATGAACTGCGGTCAAAAATCCCAAAAATATTAGGTCAAAAAAAAGTAATTTTTTGAGAGAAGGAGCAGGTTTATCAATTAGTCGTCTGAAAATAATAAAGATAACCGCTAAGGTCAACAATACAAAGGGAATATCAAAAACGTGACCGTGCAAGTCCGCCACCACATAAGAATAAGAAGGAAATTCGTGGATTGTAAAAGGAATGAAGCGAGTGGCGTTGGGATACCAGTAGCTGACAGGATTATAATGGGACAGAATTTGCCAAAACGGTTGCGGGCTGTCAGTATTATAGCCTTTAGTGAATAAATAAATTGTATGCAGGTTGCCACCAAGATTAAGTAAAAAAGCTCCCAGTAAACCAAAAAAAATCAGCTTTCCGCGGGCAACTAATGCATTAATTTTTTGTTTATCGGAAAGAACAATAATATTCACTACTAAAGAAAAAGCTTGAGTTACTCCCATGGCAAAAATAGTAGATAGGATTAAATTGTAGCCAATTGCAGGCAGAGTTTCAGTTAGTTTAATCAGTGTGGCTCCGGTTAAATGGCCAAAATAATAATAATTAATGGGTAATTTGGCATACCACATATCAAGCGGCGGAAAATAATCGGCCCGTAAAATTGAGTTGATAAAACCAAAATCCATAAATTTTTCCAAGCCTCTGATTGATGGTTCCTGGCCCCTGACAAAGGTCCAGAAAAAAAGACTGACAATAAAAAGCGCTTCCTCGAAAATAATTACTTGATAAGGGAGTTTGTTTTTAGCTTTCGGTTTAAGAAGAAAGTAATTAATAAAAAAACTTACTGTTATTAGTAATAAAATGCTGGTTTGAGTAAAAGGTAGTATTTTAACTAAACCAAAAATTAAAAGTAGATAACTTAAACACATAAGCGCTAAAGCTTTAGCAAAGCTATAACCTTGGTCAAAACTAAAAGTAGAAAAAATTTTACGCGTCAGTGGTAGGAAAAAAACTCCTAACAAAAAAATATAAGCCCACCATTTGGTAGTTGTAATTATCCAGTCCATATTGATTAATTGATTAACAGTAATTATAGTTGTAACGAATTTAGGTTGAAAATTCAAGACATTTTTGTTATAAAACATTAATGATGGATAAAAATTTCGATCCAAAACAAACTGAAAAATTACTTTCCCAATATTGGGAGAAAAAAGCGTCATCGAACGTCGATTTGGAATCAAAAACCAGCTTTTCAATAATTTTTCCTCCGCCCAATGCCAATGGCGATTTGCATTTAGGTCATGCAATGTATGTTTATGAAGATATTATGATCCGCTACCATAAACTTTTAAAGGAGGCGGTTTTGTGGCAGTATGGAACCGATCATGCCGGTATTGAAACCCAGTTTGTTTTTGAAAAATATTTAAAATCTCAAGGGAAGAGCCGTTTTGATTATAAACGGGAAGAACTATTTCAGATGATCTGGGATTTTGTGAATGAAAATAAAGGCAAAATGAAAAATCAGCTCCAGCGTCTGGGATTTTTACTAAACTGGTCAACAGAAAAATTTCCGCTCGATGAAAAAGTCGTGACAGTTGTTTACCAAACTTTTAAAAAATTATTTGATGCTGGTCTAATCTATCGGGGGCAAAGATTAGTTAATTATTGTATTAATTGCGGCACTTCATTTTCTGATTTGGAAGTTGAGTACAAAGAAAAACCCTCCAAATTGTACTATATTAAATATCCTTTAATCACAGTTGCCACTACTCGTCCTGAAACAATGCTTGGCGATACTGCTGTAGCAGTTAACCCTAAAGATAAAAGGTATAAAAAATTAATTGGCCAGAAGATTTTATTACCGCTTGCTAACAGGGAAATTCCTATTGTGACGGATTTTACAGTTGACCCGAAGTTTGGCACTGGTGCCGTGAAAATTACACCGGCACATGATGAAGCCGATTGGCAAATTGCCCAGCGTCATCACTTACCTTTAATTCAAGTGGTGGGTTTTGATGGTAAATTAACCAAAGAAGCGGGCAAGTATGCGGGACTTACAATTTCTCAAGGTCGAGAACAGGTCTTAAACGATTTAAAAACCTTAGGATTACTGGAAAAAGAAGAAGATTATTTGCACCGGGTCGGTAAGTGTTATAAATGCGGTCGGGTAATTGAACCATTACCAAAAGAGCAGTGGTTTATCAAAATCAAACCTTTAAGCGACAAAGCAATCGAGTTGGTTAAAAAAGAAACCATCAAGGTTTATCCTAAGCGTTTTAAAAAAACCCTCATTGATATTCTTAAAAATTTTTATGATTGGAATATTTCCCGGCAAATAGTGTGGGGAATTAGAATTCCGGCTTATCAATGCAAAAAAACCGGCGAGTGGTTTATTAGTACAGAAAAACCTACGCAATGTGCAATTTGCGGTGGCGATGAATTTGTGCAAGACGAAGACACTTTTGATACTTGGTTTTCTTCTTCCCAGTGGCCATTTGTGACTTTGCAGACACAAAGCCGGCAACTCTTCGAAAAATACTATCCGACTACAGTAATGGAAACAGGCTATGATATTTTGCGTGCCTGGGTGGCAAGAATGATTATGATCGGTTATTTTAAGACAGGAAAAATTCCTTTTAAAAATATTTTTCTGCACGGAATGGTGCGCGATAAATTCGGGCGCAAAATGAGCAAAAGCAAAGGAAATGTAATTAATCCTTTAGTTATGATTGATAAGTACGGAGCTGACGCTTTGCGAGCGGCTTTGGTTTTTGGAGTTAAAGAAGGAAGTGATGTTGTACTTTCAGAAGAAAAAATTATTGGGATGAGAAATTTTGCGAATAAAATATGGAATATAGGAAGACTGATTGAAATGAATAAAAAATCGGGACTACGCGGGACAAATGAAACTCTAAATAAGTTGACAAAAGAGTTTGAGATGGAGAAGAGAAAGTACTTTTCCCTTATGCAAAAATATCAGTTTGGAAAGGCTTTAGAGTTAGTGCATCAGTTTACTTGGCACAGATTTGCCGATTATTACCTGGAAGAGTTGAAAGATGATCTGATAAATGGTAAGATTGAAGTTCTGGAAAAATTGCAGAGCGTTTACTTTGAAAATCTCAAGTTCTTGCACCCGTTTATGCCTTTTGTAACTGAGGCGATCTGGCAAGTTTTTCACCCGGATAACTCGATTTTAGAAAAATAAACAATTAATAATTATTTTTTATTATGAAAAGGACCTATCAGCCCAAAAAAGATAAAAGGCAAAAAAAACATGGTTTTTTGACCAGAATGAAAAGCAAAGATGGTCAAAAAGTTATTAAAAGACGTCGTTTAAAAGGCAGAAAGCGATTAACGATTTAATTTATGTTACCTCCAAATATTTTTAATACAGTTTTAGTGATCCCATTCCTTAATTTATTGGTTTTGCTTTATCAAGGTTTTTTATTTTTAAAATTGCCAGGCGCTTTTGGTTTGGCAATTGTAGGGTTAACGGTTTTGGTAAGGTTAGTGGTGCAGCCGTTGTTTGGTCAACAAATGCAAACGGCCAAAAAAATGCAGGATTTAAAACCGCACTTGGACAAGCTAAACGTCAAACACAAAAACGACAAACAAAAACTCCAACAAGAACAGATGCGACTTTACCAAGAAGCGGGAATTAATCCGGCAGCCGGTTGTCTTTTTATGATAATCCAAATTCCTTTATTTTTTGCTCTTTATAATACACTATCCTTATTTTTAACTACTCCTAACACTCAAAAAGTGATTCAGGAAATCAACAAGGCATTATATTTCCCCTTTTTAAAAATCCACGAAATAGATCCACAGTTTTTGGGTTATAATTTATTTTTGTCGCCTGCCAAAGCTAAAATTTGGTATTATTATTTAATTCCCGTCATCACTGGTCTGCTTCAGTATTTTCAAGTGACGACCAGTACTCCGGCGGCTCCAGCTCCTCAGAAAAAAGAAATCGTCAAAACCGACAAAAATAAAGAAAATAAATCCGATACAACTGAAGATTTTCAAAAAGCCATGAACACGCAAATGAAGTTTATTTTTCCGGTAATGATCGGCTATTTTGCTTTTTCGCTACCTGTAGGACTGGCTTTATACTGGAATATTTTTTCGTTGTTTAGTATTATTCAGTCAAGAAATATCAATCGTCCCAAAACAATTGCCAAGTAAATTATAATTTTAAAATTTTCTTATGGATAAAATAAAAACAATTAAAGAAGAAGCAGAACAACTGCTTGATAAAATGATCGGCGCTTACGAGGTTGAAGCTACCGAAGAAGAAGGAATTTTCCACATCATTATTAAATCTGAAGCAGATGCACCGACAATTATCGGCCGCCACGGAGAAACCATCAGGGCAATTCAGAAAATCCTCGAGGTGATCCTTTATAAAAAACTAGGAGAACCGGTTGATATTTTAGTTAATGTAAACGATTATCGCGAAAAACAAAAAGAACGTTTAGAGGGAATTGCTAAAGAAGTGGCGGAAAGAACCAAAGAAACCACGCAGCCCGGTTACTTGCGCGGTATGTCAGCTTATGAAAGAAGAATTATCCATGAATTTGTGACGCGCGACTACCCGGAATTAACAACTTATTCGGTTGGTGAAGGCAGAGATAGGCGCTTGGTCATTGATTTAAAAAAAGAAGAACAAGCCTAAATAAAATGAAAATCGCCATATTGGGTGGCAGTTTTGACCCACCGCATTTAGGACATTTAGCAGTTGCCCAACAGGTAATCCAGCTATTAAGCATTGATCAGGTTTGGCTCATGCCTTGTTTTTCCCATGCTTTTGACAAACGGCTTTCTCCGGCAAAACAACGTTTAGCCATGTGCAAACTTTTACAAACAAAAAATATTCTTGTCTCAGATCTGGAAATCCAAAAAACCGGAATCAGTTATTCTTGGGAAACTCTCAACTTTTTAAAACAGAAATTTCCCCAGCATGTTTTTTCTTGGATTATCGGTTCCGACCAAATAACGGATTTTTCCAAATGGTACCGATGGCAGGATTTAATTAAAGAAAACCTGATTTTTTTTCCCCGCACCGGTGATAAAGATCAAAGCAAAAAACAGCTTTTAAAATTAATCGGCCAAGATAATTTTCCTGAAAATATTATCTTTTTGGAACAGGCACAGATAATAAATATTTCTTCAACTTTAGTCAGGGAAAGAATTAGTAAAAAATTAAAAATTAACGATTTGGTAGGAGAAAAAATCGCCACTTATGTTAAAAACATTACCCCAAAAAGAAGTATTTAAAATCACCCGGTTTATTAAAAAGACTTTAGTTAAAGCCAAAACTCAAAAAGTAGTTCTAGGGCTTTCCGGTGGGATAGATTCAGCAGTAAGTTTATTTTTATTAACTCAGGTTGTCCAGCCGGAAAATATTTTTATTATTCATTCCTATTATTCTTCAGATCATATCGCTGACGCAAAAACCATTCTTAAATTAGCCCAGATTCCGGAAAAAAATATTTTTTTTATTAATATCAAACCAATCGTTGATGGCATAAAAAATACTTTGTTAATCAACGATCAAGTCCGCTTAGGAAACATTATGGCGCGCGTGCGCATGATTTTGCTTTTTGATCGGGCAAAAAAAGAAAATGCTTTAGTTTGTGGTACGGAAAACAAATCCGAACATTTTTTGGGATATTTTACCCGTTTTGGCGATGCCGCATCTGATTTTGAACCAATTCAACATTTATCCAAAACTCAGGTTTATCAACTAGCAAAATACCTAAAAATTCCCCAAAAAATTATTAAAAAACCGCCGACTGCCGGCCTTTGGAAAAATCAGACTGACGAAGAAGAAATGGGTTTTACTTACCAGGAGGCAGATCGGGTAATTTTCCTCTATTTTGAAAAGAAAAAAACCATTGCGGAAATAATTAATTTAGATTGTCCCAACGCTAAGAAAATTCTTGCTCAAGTTGCCAAAAACCACTTCAAACACGAAGTGCCTTATACTCTCTAGTTTGGTATAATACAGTATGTTAAATCAGGCTAAGAATAAAAGAAAATATCTTCTATTTTTGCCTTTAGTCCTGGTACTGCCTGTGACCTTACTTTTTGATACAATTATCTATTGGACCACCCGTCCGACTTGCCTTCAGTGCGGAAATCTTTTAGAATTTTTAAAAGGTGCATCTTTATCCGTCTTTTTAGTAGGCAATGTTGTAGGTTATAAATTGAAGGGAAAAAAATAGTATGGCAGAAAATGGCGAAGCCGCAAGAGCTAATATTGATACTAACCAACAAGAAATTCAGCAAGCAAAAGAGGCGATTGATAAACTTGTCATCAAAAATGACCAAGATAAGAGACAGTATGAAAAAAAAATTAAAGAAGAACTTCAAAAAAACGAAAATAAAGCACTCGAACTAAATCAATTTAAAAAAAATCTTCCCGAAAAACAAATCAAAGAAGCAAAGTCAGTAAAAATTGCCTTAGTTAAAACCCTAAGAGCGGTTGAAAAAGATATTATTACTCCACCTACAAATAGTAGTCGATTTTTTAAAAACCTGGCCTCTCAAAGAATTTCCGATAAATTAACCGATAGTTCAGCTTCCTCAGTTTTTACCCTGGTATCTAATTTTTTAGATAGAGACTTAACATTATCCGATATTAAACAAGGTTTTTCCAATCTAAAAAATAGTGGGTTAAATGAATCTGACCCTGGTTTATTTTATCCATTAACAGAAGCTTTAAGAACAACTGCGGAAGAAATGGGAATGCCGGAAGAACAAGCGCTCAATTTCTTTAACCTAAATAAAGATGAAGAAATAAACTCCTTGATTAAAGAGCAGAATGAATTAACAAGAAAATCTAAATTCGATGCGGATTGGGATTATCATAGAATGAGTACTTTTTTTAATGAAAGCCAAAAACATGTAATACGCGCTCTTAATTCCGCTCAGGATTTTGCCGAATTTGTTCTCAATGAAGGACAAGAGTTTGCTTTAAAAAACGGTTTGCTGGAGCTTAAACGTGAACATTATCAACAAATAAGTGAAGAAATTAGAAAAAAAATAATAATAGTTTTTGGAAACATTTATAGCAGTGTCAATGAAAGTTCGGTTAAGAAATTTTTTGAGCAAATAGTTCAGGCTGGTTTCATGGATTCGCCCCAAACAGTAGAAACAAATTTAACAAGAAAACTTGAAACTTTAATTTCCGGGTTCAGAAGCGATAGTGGCAGTTTTCCTAAAGAACTGAAAGAATCGATAGACAATTTCGAATTTTATATTGAAGAATTTGTTAATAAAGATGTGGACCGGATCAAAGAGTTTGAAGATAATGCTCGTGATGAGTCAGGTAAAATCCTAAAAAATGAAAAAGGAGAAATACTAAAAAAACCACGAAAAAAAGTAATAACTGTTCGTGAACCTATACCTTTAACTAAATCAAAAAATTGTTCGATGAACGATTTTATCAGATCAATTTTGGTTGAAGTTGGTCATGAGATTGAATGGACAGAATACCTCCATAATATTAGTACTTTAATGACGCAATCTTCCGGGAAAGAAGGTTTTTGGCCAACAATTGCCGGTTATGCTGATAAAATGGGAGCGACTGATTTAGATGCAATTATGAGCTTGCCTGATGCCGAAGTGATTAATGCAGCATATAGGTTATATACAAAATATCTTCAGGGAGAATTTGCAAAATTTAACTGGGTACATCAACCAAATATGTTTGGAACCGATGCTCAAAGCAACAGAACACCACTTCAACTGAAAATAATGAGAGATTTAAAACTAATGTTCCCTGACCTAAAATTAGAGGATCATCGGATTGCAAGAGCAATGAATATGGGGTTAGGGTTAGCTCGTGGAGTATTTCTGACAGAGCAAGAATTGGCGGCATGGGCAGACCCAAGTGTAAAATTAGCAGATGGGACAGCAACATATAGAAGTTATTATACAAATGACAACGCCGCTCTTAATGCTTTAAATCCATTACATACTTTTTTACGTTGGCAAAGTGAATCATCGATGAGGGGTCCACTGCTTATGGCATTGGTATCTGGAATCGAAACGAAACTTTTTAACTCTTATAATCATAAAATATTGTTTGACAATGCCCAGAAATGGTTAGATGCTTGGAATAAGGGAGAACTTGCTTTCGATAGGAAAAATCCAAAAGAAAGAACTTTGGTTGAAATTTTACTAAATATTTCTCGAGTAGGAAGTCTTGTTAGTCGTGGTGGTTGGAGTTTGTTACCGGAAATAGAAGGTTTATTTGTGTGGAATAATGTAGAAAAAAAAGTGAACGGTGAAATTGTAAAAGAAAGAAACGAAACCGATATTAACAAATACCAATCGTTTAAATCAATAGAATATGTTGGATTTGACGCGTTATTTGCTTTTGTGAATGATCAAGTGCTTACTGATGCTTATTTAGTTCCTAACAACACTTTATTATTGCTTAATGGAGCAAAGGGAAATAATACGACTTCCAAGATTGAAGATTTTTTTAAAAAGGCAAAAGATATAGCGGTAGAAGCAGAAAGGGAAAATAAATTAAGCGATCGCGATAAATTACTTAAACATATCTATAATAAATATTTTCCAGAAGGAGGCAATAAATCAGTAGGAGAGGTATATGATAAATTAGGAGAGTATATTGCCGGAGCAAAAGATGAGATAGATGCCTTAATGAGGCAAGGCAAATTAGCTAACGCTGATATTGTAACTCCAATTGATAAAAAAGATTATTACATCAACTCCCGAGAGAAAGCCATTATTTCAGAAGTTTACAAACGTCTTATCTGTCGTGGAATGGCAGGCCTTTTGCAAGATCGTTTGCCATCTAAATTCGTGACACTTGAACGTAGCAGGACTAGTAAAAACGGAACAAGATTATGGGAAGAAATTGCGCTTGATCTACAACGAGATGAAGAGGAAAGTAAAAACCTTATCACTAGTGAGATTATGGATCTTCGCCTTCAAGATCTGATGTTGGTAGAAACGAGATTGCGTCAAAAAACAACACAACAGATGAAAGAGTACCAAAAAACCATTTATATTGAAAATAACCGAATTGATTTTTCAGATTTTGAGGCGGAAGTAAAACCTTCCTTTAAGGTAACCGAGGAATCGATCAGGGAACAATTGACGGAAGTCTTAGGTAGCGGTAAAAATCTTTCAGAAGCAGATCAAAAGCGAATTGATAATACGATTAGCCTTTTTCGATTAATCAATAAACATTGTGCTAAAGAAAAATATTTATGTGATTTCGGAGAAAAAATCAGACCTAACGATGCGTTAAACAAATTAAAAGATAAATATTTTCCTTTTTCAATTGCTCCCGAAGAATTGGAGAATTCATTTTTAGCTTGGAGAGCCAGTGGTGAAAAAGTCTTAAAAAGAAGGATTGGAGATATTGGCGGGGCAGAAACAGAAGTTTTTATAGGTCTTGATACCTATCTCAAAGCACTTAATACAGTAGCAACAGATGGAAAACATGATTATAAACCTTTAGTCGATGCGATTGGAAAAGTATCTAGTTATCTAGTTAATATTATTGGTAAAGATTATGGGCAAAAAGTAGCTCATGATTTGGCAATGATGACTATGACTTATTTTCGGAAAGACTCAATTGCCGATACTTGGATTACAACATTATTTCGTGTGGGTAGGAAAAACTCACTTGCGGCTGAGTTTGCCGGACCTGGAATTCCTGTTTGGGAGTGGGGAAGAAAAGATAATGATGGTTTCGCAAATGCTCTAGCTGCAGCGGGAGCTTTACCGCGCGACCCATATGATTTGTCTAAAGTGCCCGCTTATGAGAGAAGAGTTGTAAAACTTTTCGGAAAAAAAATATTTGAATATAATGTGCAAAAACCAGACGTCGAGTATTGTGGTAATAAATTGAGATCATCTATCGGTGCACAGATGAAACAAATGTTTTTTTTGGAGTTTGGAGGAACGGCAATGCCTTTAATATTTTTTCTATTTCTTCTGTTTGCTCTGAAAAAAGGTTTTGCAGAAATGAGTGGCAGCAACAAATAATTAAACTTAGATTTGAAAATTTTTTTTATTTAAGGTAATTTAATAGTTATGAAGAAAATTAAAATATTCCTATTGATTTTTATTTCCTATCTATTATTCTTTAATCGTTTGGCTTATGCGCAAACTCCAACTGTGCAAACGATTGATTCTTCCAGTTTAAATACTGCCATTGGGGCAAATTGTGGATTTGCCAATATTGACGGAAGTGATAAATGTTGTACAAACAATAATGTATCAGAGGATAAAATGAGGGAAGAAGCAAAAAAAAGAATTACGGTTGGGTCAGGTTTAATTGATAGTTTACCTCAAAGCGGGATTACAAATGACTTTGGCTTAGGAAATTTTGTGGGAAAAAAATGCTTTTTGGGAGATCCGATAAATGATGCGTCAGGTTGCACATGTAAGACAGTTGAAAAACCGACGCCAATTGCCGCTCTGGAAACAATATGTAATCAATATTACACTAACGCTAAGAAACCTTTAGAAATTCAGAATGAATTACAAGGGTGTATCGCTTGTGCAAAAGGTGGCGGAATTTTAACTGGGATTGGTTGTGTTCCGATTAATCTTGGTAATTTTGTTTCTAATTTTGTCTTAGGCGCTGGGATTGGTTTAGGAGGAATTTTCAGTTTGTTATGTATTATTTATTCTTCTTTTATGATGCAGACTTCTCAAGGTAATCCGGAAAAGATCAAAAAAGCGCAAGAGAATCTTACTGCTTGCATTATTGGTTTAATCTTAATCATCTTTTCGGTATTTATTTTAAGGTTAATTGGGGTGACTATACTAAAAATACCTGGTTTTGAAGGCTAAATATTATGGTTTTTTACTCATGAAGTTTTTGATAGTACTGCCAAAAGTTGACTTTTCGCCCATTAGACCAGTGGCCTGTAATCCAAGTTTAGCGCTAGATATTTGACCTAATATTCCCACTCCACCGCTTAATCCTGCACCTGCCGCTCCCCAAAGAGCCCCGATATTAGTTGGTAGTTGTGCCCCTTTGCCAATAATCATTTGTTTAAATGATTTGGCAAGGTCGGGGATTATCATTAGAAAAATGGCATTAATTATCGCAATAAAGTATTGAGGACGAATTGCTGAAGCGACGTTCCCCGCTAGAAGTGGGGGTAAAAAAATACCATTGTTTACTAGTTGAGAAATAGGTTGAGTGATAGGAGTTGTAAGGCTGTTAACGCTATATTGATTAATAACTTGAACTGTTAATAAAAGGGCGATTACAACAGGGAAAACAAGCAGATTGCCTAATATATTTCTAAACCAAGGCGCAAAACCCTTTTGTCCTGGTAAAGCCTCGGTTATTAAAAAAACCGGCGCAAACATAATATAAATTAATACTTGGACATAAGAATAAAGTAACATAAAAAAAATTCTAAACATTAATGTTAGTAAACCAATAATTACGATGAGTATAAAAAGTAACATTAATACAAGAGGAGATATAAGTAAAGATAGTCCAACAGCTATTAAAAAAGCTATTATTTTTGCAAGGTTAAAATTAATTGCTACTCCAAGAACAACTATGCCAGCTTGGCCTTGAACTTGAGCATCTGCAAATAGGCTACTAATAATAGGAATAAAATGGCCAACAATGTTAATACTAATAAATGTTGAAGCCAATGCTACCGTGGTTCCGAGAAAAATACGTACTATGTTGGGCAAAATCTGCCATAAAGAATTTAGGCCATTCCAATACAATCCAAATTGGCTTAAAAGATTACTCCATAAAGCAGAGCTATTAATAATGTTATTCGTTTGTTCGACCGCGTTTAAATTTCCCGCTTTAGACATAATCTCAATGACTAAAATAATTAAAACATACATAAAATCAATCATAAAACCGGCAATAGCAAAAGAGAAAGTAATCATCAGCATCGTGATAACAATCTTAGGTAATGAATTTTCGATGTTAACAACTGTTTGGGGGTTCATTTTCATCCTGAACATGATCATAAAACCAATGGCGATTAAAATAATTACCATAATAATATATGCAACGTCGCGAAAAGCTTTCCAGATTGGCATAAACAAACTTATTGAAGAAAAACCAATTCCAGCCGTTGCGTAGGTTTTTGGAATGAATCCAGCATTTTGTAATCCTGAATATAACCAATATGCTCCTGATGCAGGAGGGTTAGCATAAGGAAGCATTATACCTCTTGTCACTAGACCAAAAAGACTTTTGTCAAAGTTTTTTTTATCATCATTGGAGTTATCGGTACAAGCTTGACCAATAGTTCCACATAAAGTTGCTTTTAAAAAAGCTACAGCAATCTTACTTTCTTTAGTTGAGTTTATTTTTGGATCATTTAGTAATAGATAAGTATTTTGTTGATAATAATCTTCTAATTGAATAGTGTTTTTTTTAGGTTGACCTGGTTTAGTAAAAGTAATAAAGAGCCCAGCTACTACAATGTAGACAGTAATGACGATAAAGGCTTTTTTAACAATTCCCCAGGCTTTACTTAAATAAAAATGAAGCATAAATTTATTCTACTAGTTAAAAACAAATCTATCAATCGGTATTGCGGGGTAATTTTTTTGCAGCCATTCAGTAAAGGTTTTTTTAGTGGTTTCTTTGGGAGAACTAAGATTGACTATAAATTTATCATTACCGTAATTAAAATTTAAACTAAAATCTTTATCGACGAAAGGCGTTTTTTTCCTTAAACTGGTTTTTTGTTCCACTAAAGTTTTTTCCGCCTGTGTCATAAGGTTTTCTTCATTGACACCAGTGCTATTACTTATAGGGATTAAAGTTGGACTAATTTTTACTTGTGAAGTAGGAATATTAGTAATACGTAAATTAGCAACACTGCTATTAATAATAACAGAAGTAGGCGAAGGTAATACAGTTGGTGTAATAGTCGTTGTTTTTTGATTGTTTTTTGACAAATTCACTAATAAAATGAGTAAAAAAATAAAAACTACAATAAAGCCGATGATAATAATTGGTTTAAGATAAATTTTTGTTGGTTCCATAATTATTTTTTAACTCCAAAAGCATAAGCATATTTTGGAAAAGGATCGTAGACATTTTCTCTAAACGGCAATTCTTTGCCACTACCATAATAAGGATCAAAGGCCATAATTTGTCCATTTTCCACGCCGGAGACAACAAAAAAATGTCCCTTTGTATATCCTTTATCAGTTTTACCATAGTGTGCTAAAACAAATAAAACCCACCCTTCATCGAGATATTTTTTAAAATCGCTGACAACCTCGTTTTCTCCCCGATCATAAAGCGTAATTGGATCTGTTAAAGTTAGACCGTATTTGGTTAAGATAGTTCTTGCCGATGCCGGAGACGACCCCATTCCGCTTAAAGGTTGGTTATTTTCCTTATATAAATCAACTACATAAGATGGAGTATATTTATTATCTATAAAAGAAGATAAAAGCATAGCAACACTGGTTGGACCACAACCGGCGTTACAAATAGTACCACCGCTTGGAAGAGGATAATTATCGTAAGCACCTCCACACTGAGGATAATAAACAAGACCATTATAGGTTTTTGCCGAAGTTAGCAGCTCTTGCTGAAGCGATTTTGGAGTAGTAGAGGAAGGTAAAACGCTGTTTAAAAAATTGGCTAAATATTGACCAGCTTTTATGTTTTCATCACTTGTTTGATTTAAATTAGAAATTTTAGAAGCTGAATTTACTTGGTTTGAAGTGCTATTCTTTAATAATTCTTCTTCAGATGCTAAATCTCCGCCTTGAAGAGAATTTATATCATATTGAGTTGCGTTAGTTGAATTAGTTGAACTGGTTGTGCCGGTTGAATTGGTCGAGATGGATGAGTTTGTTAAATTAGTTGTGCTTAATTTATTACCTTCGGAAGAAGTCTGACTGCCATTTGTCAAAGTATTATTACCGTTATTATTATCGGTGCCACTTTTGCTATTAGTATTATTAATAATAATATTTGAAGAAGAATTATAAGGAACTGAAGTGATCGATTCTTTGTTTGGAGGTTTGGTGGTTCCTTTAAGAAAGTTGGAAATAAGGATAGT
>Ga0172375_10001304_pt1 | contig 40211 bp, 31 predicted proteins | sample LakKiv1m_FD_114537 | JGI IMG/M metagenome (GOLD analysis project Ga0172375, IMG submission 114537) | Freshwater microbial communities from Kabuno Bay, South-Kivu, Congo - kab_092012_11.1m | ecosystem: Environmental > Aquatic > Freshwater > Lake | place: Democratic Republic of the Congo... | reverse complement strand
GGGGGAAGGCGAAGGAGAGGGGGAAGGCGATGAAGACGGAGATCTTGACGAGGAAGATGACACAGAAGTTTTGCTGTACACGCTTGATGTCATCGGCCAGATAAGTATTCCCGGCAATGATCAGGTCAGCGGCAATTTCTCGGAACTGTGCTGGAAACCCGATCTTACCGATCAAAACATAGAATTATCCATGATGGGAGTTCCCACAGGGCTGGGAACATGGCAGTGGGACAGAGAAGACAGCAACCTGGCTGATTCCCCATCGTTCTTTGATACAACCTCGACATACGGAGGTGCAGCTTATACATTGCTTGGTTCCCAGGTTCTGCTGGATGCCACGCTGCGACGTGTTGAAGGAACTTCTCATGGATCATTTACCCTGGCCGAAGCCATAGGTGAACCTACCTGTCTGGTGATGATGAACAACGATTACTACATCTGCGATGGCACTAACAACAAACTCTGGCGCTACAGATGGGATACGAGTTCATGGCTTGTTGATGCTGAAATCAGTATTCAGGCGGTTGGAATTGTCAAGATTGTAGGCGCTTTTACGCGCGACGGCGAACTGTTTGTTCTTGATGAGGGCTTACAGGGCAGTCATTTCTTTAAGATCAACTCCGATACCGGCGCTGTTCTGGCTACATATAACCTGAATCACACCAATAAAGTTTCCGGCTTAAGCTATAATCAGGTTGATGGTTTACTTTGGGGTATTGAGAAAGAAAGCAGAACTCTGCTGAAATTCGAAGATTTCGAATAAACATATTTCAATGTAAATCGGGCATGTGAGGCCTTCTCATGAAGATAATCATCATCGGGGCGGGTGATGTCGGTTTTTATATTGCCGATAAGCTATGCCGCGAAGGCAGACAGGTTGTCGTTATCGACACAGATAATGAGCGACTGATGAGTCTGGAAGAGCATATTGATGCTCAATTTATAAACGGTGACGGTTCCAGCCCTGAGCTTCTTAAGCGAGCCGGTATCGAACAGGCCGGTATGCTTATAGCTGTTTCCAATCGCGACGAAATCAATCTGGTCGCCTGCATGGTTGCGCATTATTTCTCACCGCAGACGCTTAAAATAGCACGTTTGCGCAATCCCGATTATCAGCGTTACCCGGATGCATTCAAGAGTTTTAATATTGATCTGTTCATTAATCCGGAATACGAAGCCTGCAAAAAGATAGAAAATCTGCTTGAAGCAGCTCCCGCCATTGACGTTGTAAAATTTGCAGACGGGCGTGTTCTGCTGGTCGGCTTCAGAATTGAAGCTGAAGCGCTTATGGACGGTTCGAAGCTGTATAATCTGAATAAAATCATGCCGGGTTACGCTCCTCTTGTCGCTGCAATATATCGTGGTCGAAACGTTATTGTTCCCAGAGGTGCAGATCAACTGTTAGCTGGCGATATAGCATATTTTGCGGTTCTGGCAGATCAGCTTCCGCGTTTGCTGAAACTTACGGGAAAACGCGAAACCCCTATAGAAAAGGTTATGATCGCTGGTGGATCAAACACCGGTCTGTATCTGGCTCAGCAGTTGGAACAGAAAGGTATGAAGGTCAAGTTGATTGAGCGCAGCCAGGCGCGTTGCGAAGAACTGGCCGATCAACTTTCCTCTACTACAGTACTCTGCGGTGAAAGCATGGATGCCGAGCTCCTGGAAGAGGAAAACGTCAGCAGCATGGACGCTTTCATCGCTCTTTCGAAGGATGAAGAGGACAATATTCTGGCTACGCTGCTTGCAAAATCTCTGGGCGTTCATTTCGGAATCACGCTTACCAATCGTCTTGATTACGTTTCGCTGGTATCTTCAATAGGTATAGACGCCGCTGTTTCACCACAGTTGGCAGCGGTAAGTCGCATAATGCGCTTCCTCAGGCGGGGCAAGGTGCGCAGTGTAGAAGCCATTCGCGCCCGCAATGCCGAAGGTATCGAATTTACGGCGCTTGAAAGTTCAAAGGCAGTCGGGCGTCCGCTTAAGGAAATAGACTTTCCTGAAGGATCGCTGGTCATCGCCATTGTAAAAGAAAATGAAGTCTTCATTCCAAGCGGCGATACGGTAATCCAGCCGGGTGATGGCGTCGTAATCTTTGCTACACGTAAAGCCATATCTAAGGTTGAAGAGTTGTTCTCAGTAAAGTTCGAATATTATTGATGATATTATGGTGTTGAGTGAACATTAGACTGATTATAAAACTTCTGGCTGCGTTGAATCTGGTGCTGGGTTGCACCATGATAATTCCACTTGTCATGGCGTTTGTTCTGAAGCAACCGGATATAAAAGCCTTTGCTGTTTCTCTGACTATCACAGTTGTCCTTTCTACAGCGGCTTATCTGTCTACTCGCAAAGTCCGAGGAGAATTGAACCATCGGCACGGTTTTCTTGTCGTATCACTTGGCTGGCTGTCAGTCTGCTTTTTCGGTGCTTTGCCATTCTATTTCGGCGGACAGTTTGGAGATTTTACTAACTGCTACTTCGAATCTGTGTCGGGTTTTACAACTACAGGTTCAACCATTCTTACAAAAATATCAACATTGCCTAAAGCCACTCTGTTCTGGCGCAGCATCATTCAATGGTATGGCGGTATGGGAATAATTGTTTTGTCTCTAGCCATACTTCCTCTTCTGGGTGTCGGAGGTATGCAGCTTTTCAAAGCCGAAGTTCCCGGTCCGGTAACAGATAAGATTCAGCCGCGTGTACGCGATACAGCCAAACTGCTCTGGCGCGTTTACGTTATTATTACTGCAGCTCAAGTGCTGTTTCTCTGGCTGGGCGGTACTTCTCTTTTCGATTCAATATGCCATTCTTTTACCACAATGGCCACTGGTGGTTTTAGCACCAAAGATGATTCTGTTATGAGTTCATTCGGTTTATACAATGAAATGATTATTACCTTTTTCATGTTTCTTGGCGGTGTGAACTTTGCTTTGCACTACATGGCGCTTAAGGGTGACATTAAAGCTTATTTCAGAGATGGAGAATTCAAAGTTTATACCGGCATAGTGGTTACCGCTACTCTTCTTCTTGCCGTAGTTCTCTACCTTGTGCATATCTACGACTCGCCATTTACTGCTTTGAGATACTCGGTTTTTCAGGTCGTTTCAATAATGACAACAACCGGATACAACTCTGCAGACTACGAGCTGTGGACAGTTGCTGCTCCAATAGCGCCGGTATTGTTCATTCTGCTGATGTTCATTGGCGGAACGACGGGTTCGACCGGCGGTGGCATGAAGGTCATTCGTGTCTGGCTGGCCATTAAGCACGGCTACCGCGAGCTGTTTTTACTGATACATCCGAGAGCTGTGCGTATGGTTAAGATAGGCGGAAAAGTAGTACCGGAAGCCATACTTGATTCGGTTATTGGTTTTGTTGTGCTGTATATTCTGATATTCATATTCGCCACTATAATCATGTCTCTGCTAGGCTACGATTTTATGACCTCGGTTACATCTGTTGCTACGACTCTTAGCAACGTAGGTCCCGGTCTGGGTGAAGTCGGCCCGACCGATAATTTCAATGGCATCGCACTGGCCGGAAAATGGCTGCTTATAGCATGCATGCTCATTGGGCGACTTGAAATCTACACTCTGATATTGCTCCTGGTTCCTGAATTCTGGCGCAGATAGTCAGAATTTGGTTTTCTTTTTTTCATAGTAGATTAATATCTTCAATTAATCTTGATGATGTCTTTTGCCTTTAGCATTGAACAGCGAGGTGCCGATTGAGCGCTAATGAGCGTATTCCTTTTATGGAACAGGTCAGAAGCCTTACCTGGCCTTTCTGGGTCGCCAACATAATGGAAATGATCGAGCGCCTGGCTTATTACGGAGTGCGGGTTGTTATCCCTATTTATATAGCTCAGGCCGATGAAATCGGCGGGCTGCATTTCTCGCAATCCGACAAGGGGCTCATTTTTGCCGCCTGGGCTTTTCTGCAATCCATATTGCCGGTTTTCACCGGAGGCTTCGCCGACAGATATGGTTATAAACGGCAAATCGTCGCCTCAGTAATTCTCAGCGCCTGCGGTTATACTCTAATGGCGACACAACGTGAATTCTGGCCTTTCTTTTTTGCCTGTATGCTGCTGGCAACCGGTACGGCCATATTCAAACCGCCAGTGCAGGCTACTTTCGTCAAATCCATGAGCGACAAGGCTTCTGGTGTCGGCTGGGGATTTTTCTATATGGTTGTGAATATAGGCGGTTTCATGGGACCTCCGCTGGCGCATTTTCTTCTTGGTATTTCCTGGCCTGCGGTCTTCTACGGCTGCGCTGGCCTGATTAGCCTCAACCTCTTCTGGCTGTTTACTTACAAAAGTGTAGATTCCGGTGCCGCACGCGATACCAGCGTATGGGATGTTGTTGCTGTAACAGCAAAAAATATTCTCAACATCAGACTCTTAAGCTTCATACTTATTCTTTCCGGTTTCTGGGCTTGTTTTACTCAGCTTTTCGACATGCTGCCAAACTACATTGTCGACTGGGTAGACAGTTCCAGTCTGGCTGCACATCTACCCGGCTGGATGCTTTCGTACAACGATTCACGCGGAGCACAGATAACTCAGGAGTGGGTCATAAATCTGAATTCGTTCCTGATAATATTCTTTGTCGTGCATGTAAGCTGGTTTGTTAACACTCGCATGCGGCGCTTAAGTTCGATCTTTCTGGGAATATGCATGGCTTCGCTTGGCGTATTTCTGGTCGGCATGAATCCGAGCATCTGGCTGTGTTTCTTCGGGATTGCGGTCTTCTCTTTTGGTGAAATGCTTTCTTCTCCCAAAACGAATGAATACTTAGGCGTCATTGCGCCTAAAGATAAAAAAGCGCTGTTTATGGGTTATGCCAACATCCCTCTGGCTATCGGCTGGGGCTGGGGTGCTTTCGTGGGCGGACAGGTATATGAAAATTATGGTGAGAAGGCCATGATGGCCATGCGTTACCTTGAGCAGGAACTGCATGTCACCACGCTGCCTGATCGCAGTGTCGCTTTCGATACCCTGGTTTCGCAACTTGGCAGAACGCCATCTGAAGTTACAATGCTGCTCTGGGACAAATACGATCCCGGCCTGGTCTGGCTGCCTTTTGCCGCAGCGGGAATTTTATCGGCAATTGCACTGCTGATATACAACCGTTTTGCTAAACGCTGGGAAGAAATGAACGCCTAGTTCGGGGAAAACAGAATGAAAAGAAAAACCATTATTACGGCACTTTTAATCTTCATGCTTTCAATGCTCTGCTCATGCGGAGGACCGGAGGCAGAATCCCAGACAGATGGCGATGATGTGGATGGTGATGATGCTACGGAATCCGATGGTGATGCCGATACATTAGATGTATCCGAAGAGTCTGAAGACACAGAGAACGTTGATGGTGATGAAGTTCCAGTTCGATTTCTGATTGAGCCTGCCACAATGAACGGTTTTGGCCACGAGACTGTGACGGTTACTGATTCGGACTGCGGGCTACCGACGGATTATGATGCAATTCTGGTGCAGAATATCGAAGCGGTTCTCATTAAAGATTCGGATGCTTGCGCAGTGACCTTCGATGTGCAGGGTGGCGATGCCGGTGATGCTGTAATAGCTTTCCAGAAAGGCGATGAAACGCTGCTTGAAGTTCCGGGATTCTCTTATGATACGCCGCGCGGCGGTGGCCTTTTCGATAAAACATGGATAATTGGTGACAGCCTGGGTGCCGCTATGGTCAGCAGCTATCTGTCATACGAATCGCAGGTAAAAGATGGCATGTATGCTTTTTTCCAGCGTCAGGCCGGAGCTTTCTGTCCACACCCGTTGGTAAGGCAGAAAGGATTTCCGGGCATTATCGGATTGGATGCCATTGACCCTAACAAAGGTGAAATTAAAACTTCTGCTTTAATGCCAAATGACATGCTGCCATATTATATGGGCGAAAAGCCGCTTTCAGATCTGAGGCTGAATCTGAATACACAGGCTCGCAATCTGTCCATTCCGGGTATGCATGATGTAACCTGGCCTTTCCGTGAAGTTATTTACGATCCTGAAGCTTCTTCAATTATTACAAAACAGCTTTCACTATATGAAAGACTGCTGAGATTCCCTGGGGATATTCCTGAGCATCCCACCCCGATAATGGATCAGGTCGAAGCAGGACAGCCGACTTTTATTCATGTGAGCATGGGTGTATTGGCTTATGTGCTTATAGAGCCGGTTTATGTTTATGATGAAGATCTGACTGCAGACCTTGATGCTTTTCTTGCTCGACTGGCAGAAATCGAAAGTGCACCGATAGTAGTATTAGGAACCATGCCAGACTCTTCCAGCATGCCTACAAGACATTTCTATTATTCCGAACGTTACGAAAACATCCGCATTAATAACCTCATGCGTGCTGCGGTTGATCGTGCTAATAGTGCTAATAGTGCCTTATCGTCCCCGAGATTTTTTATCGTTCCGACTGGTGAATTCTTCCTCGACATGATGACGCCGCGTTCGGAGATCACACTGGCAGGAATAACTTATCCTGTAAGCTTGGACGACAAAGGTTGGCCGCGAATTGAGATAACCGATTCTAATGGTGTGATGGAGCCGATTGGTCTGGGACGCTTCCAAGGATTTTTCTCACTTGATCACATCCATCTAACACCAACCGGCCATGCTATTGTCGCCAATCTTATTATCGAACACGTTAATGCTTCTCTTGGTCCCGATTCTGACGTTCAACTGATGACCGAGAACCTTCCGTATATTGATATCGCTCAGATTCTCTCTCGTGATCCTATGCGGGAATCGCTGCTGCAGGCAGAAGCCGTCGAACTCGGTCTGCCGGACTTGAGCGAGTTTGTCGATCCGCTGCCGCCGGAGCTGACCACAGGGGAACATTGCGCCATTGAAGCTGGTCCGCATGCATGGCAGGATGCAATGGTTTGCCCGGCTGAGATTGAAGTTCTGGTAAATGGGCTTGAATGCGGTGAAACGGCTATTGCCTGGCCTGCCGAAATATCGGTAAAAGTATTGGATGATTCGGGCGAAGAAATGGAAGGTGTTCCAGTTGGTCTGGCTGTGCTGCCTGCTGAAAGTCATGGACTTGCACATTGGTATGCCAGCGGCTTGAGTGATGCTGATGGTCTTTATACTGCTACACTTGAAGTTCCAGGAGAAGAGCAGGCCGGAGGCATACTGCAATTCCAGGCGGGTTCTAAAAAGAGTACCTGTCTGATTCCATGAAGTCTGGATACTGAAATATAAATAAATTGAAAGATCACTATATTCACATGAGAAATATATATTCCCTGCTGAATGCGGCGCTGTTTATTTATGCCGTTTTATATTCCAGTGTCTCTCTGGCTGATCCTGTGGATAGAGAAGAAGCTTTTTCAAAAGTAAAAGATCTGATCCGAACCGGTGATGTATATATGGGGCTTGAATATATCCAGAATCAGGCTGAACCGGAAGATGTTTGCGCTACTTTTATAAATATCTCTGATGATTTTTATCTCAAAGACAAGTCTCTCATCTGGATGACTCATTTCTCCAAATTTGGAGTTCATTATTGCATTATCAAGTCTGAAGAATTCAAGAATAATGACCCGCAGAGAAGTATCAAACTTCAACTGATGGCCCGACAATTGGCCTATAATCTCAGTTATTATTCATGGATCGGTCAGGCTGATGAAAAAGTATTTTTCAACCCGATGCAACTCGAAATAGGACGCGACTCTGCCAGATTATTTCTGCGCCTGAGTGAACAGATGGGGCTGGATGGTGAAGAGTTAGTAAAAGCTCACTGGTTGCTTGGAGTGCAATTTCTTTCAAAAGGCTGGTATGAGAGGGCTTCAAAAGAACTTGAGGCAGCCTGTAAAATAGCCAGAAAATCCGATCTGGAAATATGGCGATACAGACTTCAGGCATATTCGGGAATGGCTCTGGCATTTAATGATTTGAAAACCGACGATGACTTTAATAAGATGTATAACGCAGTTAAAAAGCTCGAAGCCATGAAGCCGCCTGAGGCGAAAGAAGCAGTCGAAGAAATACGCAAAGCTTATCGGGCGATAACAAGAGACCGACTCGGTATAAGGTTCATACCGCCACCGGAACCATTTATGGATGGACCACAGGAGAAGTAGAAAATGTTTAAAAACTCCAGATGGAATGTACTGCTGACTCATCTTCTGCTTGTGTTCGTGATGTTGATAACATTGCAGGCTTGTGGAGATAACGGAAATTCCGAATCTGCTGATGGAGATGTTGACTCTATCGCCGACCAGGATGAGGAAGCTGAACTCTCTGACGGTGAAGCCGACGAGATCACAGACGGCGATGCCGATTCGGAACAGGGTGAAATCTCCGAAGCAGAAGCAGAGGAAACCGCTGAAGAGGTAGCTTGTGGCAGTGGCGTTTATGAAGGTGAGTATCTTATAGCCGGTCCGGCTGAAGAAGCTTACGATGCCGATCTGGCTGCAAAGGCGCGCCGTTTTGACCGCGTCTTTCATGCGCTGATTATTCCCGGTCAGGGATTGAGTGCAGAAGCAAGTGTTACGCTCGAAAGCACAGAGCAGCGCGAAATGATTGAAAGCTTTGCCAATGAGGATGACACTTGGGATTTTACGGCCTTCTCCGGTGGGCTTAATCCCGAAGATGTAATTACTGGTGGTTGGTTTAAAATCGCTGGTCTGTATGGTGGCATGGGAATCTGCGCCGATGCCATGCGCTATGCCGTACTGCGTGACCAGAAAGCTGATTGCAACGAAATAGAAATTGCCCGCCAACAACTCATTGGCGATATGGACAAAATGCACATCGCATTTACTATTCCGGGCGTACCAGGTGTGGCTGCGCGCGGTTTTGTCAGAAAAGATCTTAAGGGTTTTTCGGAGTCCGTTGTAACCACACCTCTTTTCGATGATGAAGGTAATCCGTTGCCTGAGCAAAAAAACAATGGCGAATGGCGCGAGGACAACTCCGGACTTTATCCCGATTACGTATGGGAAGACAGTTGCAGCCGCGACATGATGCTGGGCTGGGCTGCGGCTTCTGCTGTAATTATGGAAGTAATCCGCGATGATGCCAGTTTCGACGAGTCACTGAAGGAACGCGTTCGCAGTGACGCTGCCGGTGTAGTGCGCATGTTGCGTGAAGTGCGCGAGTCCGGTTACGATCTGGAATTTCTGGACGCAGACGGACGCATCACCTATCACGGTTATCTTAACGAGCATTCCACTGAGCGCGATTTCTATCTGGATTCGTTCAAGAACGGCTTCCACGCCATTATGGCTTTGGGTACTGTCGGAGCTTTTGTTTATGCTGCCTCTGATCCTGAACTTGATTCCTATCTTTACGATGAACTCATAAAAGAACGCGATATACCGAAGATTGCTGCTGAGGATATGATTTATATCAACATGGGATCTGGTTCCAACTGGTCCAATTACAGTATGGCGCTTACTTCCGCCTGGCTGGCGCATCGCTACATCGACGACGAGTACACACGCACTAAAGTTAAGGAATCCATAGACGTTCAGCTTTATGATACGCCGGGAGAGGCTTTCAAGCCGGTTGAGCAGAAAATGAGTCTTTATGATTTTGTTTATGCAGCCTCAGAAGTGAACTACACCGCTTTCAATCTGCCAGACGGTACGGTTCCTCAGACTGCATTTGCCAATGGAATGGAAACCTTGCAGGGTTTCCATAATGCCCCATATTGGGATTATCAGGTCATCAATTGTGATGAGACTGAAACGGCAAATCCTCCATGTCCCTGCGAGCTTAATGATGGTACTGTCGTAACTTATCTGGGTCTTGTAGGTCGAGGCGATGCCGATATGTGCGATCAAGTGATTCCACGCACGGTTAAGCACCCCGACAATTACGAATGGCGCAGTAATCCCTATCGTCCTAATGGTGGTGGCGACGGCAGCGGATTGATGTCAGGCGTTGATTTTCGTATTGCATACTGGTTAGGAAGATATACCAGGACAAAATAGCTCAGATAAATGAATCAAAATACTGATTCATTTATACAGAATCTGCTTTAACAACATGATTTATCAGGCGGATTATCTATCTGCACCAACAAATATAGTCTTGATGAAATCATCCAGGTTTTCGTAAGAAAATGGTTTTCTTAGAACGGGAATGCCCATTCTTTTGATTTTTTCCATACCTGGAATTTCCTTGAGACTGGTAGTGACAATGATTTTCATAGCAGGGCGTTCGTTCAGGATATTTTCTATGAGATCTACGCCATTCTTTCCATTTTCACCAGCAATATCAGTAATTACCAGTGCTATAGATCCATCTGAATCTTTCCTGATTATTTCCCGGGCTTCTTTACAGTTCTGTGCCGACAAGTTTGTATATCCAGACAGGAAAAGGCCCCTGCATATGGTTTCAATCTGGGCTGAATCTCTGTCTATAACTAAAATCTTCATAAATGCTGCTCTTCACTTAAATATATGATTTCAAAAGAATTACATCACTCCCAAATGGTAAAAAGCAAAATACATGCCATTAGACTAATGCGGGAAAAGAGCTGAAATACCATGAAGATATTAAGAATTTCAGAATGATGACTTTTCTTGTAATGCCTCTTGTTTTACTGTTTCATGCTGGAAATGAGATGCCATTCAACATAAGTGCAATAAATACATCGTGTTGCTGGTTTTGTGTTCAAAATGAGATAGATCAATTTGGTATCGGTCAGGTCGTTTAATAAAAGGTGGTATAGAAAATAGTGTTTCTGCTTTGGATTGACAATTAGTGAATCATCTGATAGAAAACTAAAAAGTGTAAATTCAATATAAAAGTGAGAGGGACGCCATGAAACGAATGCTTATATCCATTATTGGTGTCATGCTGCTGGTTGTTCTTTCAACGGCATGTGCGGGCTCGTCAAATGATGACGGGGCTGAAGGCGAAGGTGAGGGAGAAGGAGAAGGTGAAGGTGAGGGAGAGGGTGAAGGAGAGGGTGAAGGTGAAGGTGAAGGTGAAGGTGAGGGAGAGGGTGAGGGTGAAGGCGAGGGTGAGGGCGAAGGTGAATGCGAAGATGGAAATACACAGGATAGCGATGTATCCTGCGGCTTGAATGACCGCGGTTTTTATATCCAGGAATGTGAAGACGGCATATGGGTTGATACTGCCGATTGCAACGATCCAGATGAATGCACAGATGCTGATACCAGAGTAGGTGAAGATGCATGCGGTCTTTTCTGGTTAGGATTGGCGGACGATCTGTGTGTTGAAGGACATTGGGTAACAGCCGGCGGTGATTGTCAGGATCCTTCATCGATAAAGATGTTGAAGGACATCAACACAAATCCCGATGTCAGCGGATCGGGACCGTATTTTTTGATTAAATGGAATGATTATGTGTATTTCGTGGCACACACCAGCTATGAAGGCGATGAATTATGGAAAACCGATGGGACGCTTGAGGGTACAGTTCTTGTAAAAGACATTAATCCAGGTCCGGGTAGCAGCTATATAAATAATATTATTGAATTAAACGGCATGCTGTATTTCTCGGCTTATGATGACGGACATGGTCAGGAATTGTGGAAAACTGACGGAACAAGCTCCGGAACGACTATTGTCAAAGATATAGTTCAGGGTTATTTCTCCTCCGCGCCGTCTTATCTGACCGTGATGGGAGACATGTTCTATTTTTCTGCAGAAGAATTTACTAATGGCCGTGAATTATGGGTCAGCGACGGCAGCGCAGGAGGCACATATTTGCTGAAGGATCTTAACCCGGGTGATGTAAACTCGAACCCGAATTATTTAAGAGTTTTTGGGGAAATTCTTCTGTTCTCAGCTTATGAAGTGAATACAGGTGCAGAATTGTGGGTAAGCGATGGCACACAGTCCGGCACAAAAATGGTTAGAGATATCTGGACAGGTGCTACTGGTTCCAATCCGACGGAAATAACGCTTTTTGACGGCAAAGCATATTTTGCAGCTGCAGAGAGCACTCATGGCAGGGAATTATGGGTTACTGACGGTACAGACGTCGGAACGGAACTGGCTGCCGATATCTCCAGTGGAGCCGGAAACAGCAGTCCTAACAGATTGACGCTGATGGGTCAGAAGCTCTTTTTCAATGCAACACATGCAACCTATGGTAAAGAATTATGGTTCTGGAAGGCCTCGTCCGTTAAGGGTGTTCCCAATTATGAACTGCTTAAAGATATATATCCCGGCACAAGCACCTCAAATATCAATGAAATATATGCAACGGATGATGCTTTATATTTCAGGGCTAATGATGGTACGCTTGCGGACGAACTCTGGAAGAGCGACGGTACAACCGCCGGCACCGTTCTGGCCGCAGATATAAATCCAGGATCAATCGGTTCATCTCCTTATGGTTTTTATGAATATAACGATAAAATTTATTTTTCTGCAAGCAACGATAACGTTTCTGTTGGCTACGAATTGTGGGTATATGATGTTGCAGGCGATAGTGCTACAATGGTTAAGGACATATGTGAAGGTGCTGAATCTTCCAATCTGACTATCTTCACTTCTATCAATAGCAAATTACTGTTTTCAGCATCTATTGATGACGATATGGAGTTATGGAGCACTGATGGAACTGAAGAAAATACACTGTTGTTTAAAGAAATCAGTATTAACAAGGGTATGAATATTGTCGGCCCTTACACTCTGCTTAATGACGGTCGCGGCCTATTTGCCGCTGGAGATACCAGCAGTAACTACGAATTGTGGGTAACAGACTGGACTGAAGATGGAACTCAGATTCTCAAGGATATCAACAACAGCGATTCTTCCTACCCGGATGGTCTGACAAATATCGACGGTGAAATCTGGTTTAGCGCACAAAATGGTATCCACGGATTCGAACTGTGGAAAAGCGATGGTACTGCTGATGGAACAGTTATGCTCAAAGACATCAACCCGTCTGGTTCCTCGTACCCTGGTTATTTCACTAAATTCGGTTCATACGTCTATTTTTCTGCCAACGACGGCACTAATGGATATGAACTCTGGCGCTCGGATGGTACCGAGGGCGGCACTGAACTTTTCCTTGATATTTCAGGCGGCGCAGGAAGCTCTTATCCCAGCCATTTCCTGGTTTTTAACGACACGCTCTATTTCATTGCTTCTGGTTATATTTATAAGAGTGATGGTACGCTGCCAGGAACACAAGTTGCTTACAGTCCGATAAAGGACAAAGTTTCCATCTGGTATGTCAATTCGCAACTTTTCCCGTTCGGCGATATATTCTGCTTAAATGTAACAACCTCTGCTTACGGCGATGAGGTATGGTGCAGCGATGGTACGCAGGCCGGAACACATCTGGTCAAGGATATTTTTCCGGGTGACAGCAGTGCCTATCCATATGGCTATACACAGATGGGAGATTATCTGTACTTCATCGCAGACGATGGCGAGCACGGTTATGAATTGTGGAAAACCGACGGCAGCGAAGAAGGTACTACGATGGTGAAGGATATTATTCCGGGAAACGGTTCTTCAGCATCGTATAAATTGCTGAATATTGGCGATATGCTGTATTTCGACGCTACCGATCTCGCCCATGGTCAGGAATTATGGCTAAGCGATGGTACGGAAGCTGGAACTCAACTGGTATATGACATTGAACCCGGAATGAACAGCTCTAATGTTCGTAACCTGAATGAATTCGGCGGATACATAGTATTTACCGCCGGGGACAGCACATCCGGATACGAACTCTGGATAAGCGATGGTACAGCGGCTATGACCGAATTTCTGTATGATATAAACGAAGGCGCTGCAGGATCCGGAGCTTTGAATTTCTTTAAGGTCAGTGAGAATATGATATCCTTCTCCGCATACACGGATGCGACATCATATGAGCCCTGGATAATGACGCTGGAATAACGGCATAGAGAAATACCAGATAAAACAAAAGGCGCTTTTTATGGCGCCTTTTGTTTTTACTTTCGATTTCTTATCAGTTAGTGTTTAAAAAACCATCTGTTTTATAAATGAGCACAGAGATGATTCGAACGAATTTCAGTATTCTGCTGGTAGCCATAATATCCCTGGTCGCCTTGAACAACGTCCATGCCGCCTCTGACGGCATCGTGGTCTGGAAGCTTCAGGCCAATAAAGGCGTGGAGGATTCTGATGTAAATCTGATCTCGAACTACATTGCCAATCAGGTGGCGACTTTAAGCGGTCGGCAGGTCATATCCGAAGCGGACATTCGCACCATTCTTAAAGGCGAAGAAACCCGCCAGAACTGCGGAGCCGAAAGCACGTCCTGCATAGTTGAGATAAGCAATGCTCTGGGAGTGCCGGAAGCGGTTTCAGGCGATATAGGCAAGATAGGTTCATTCTGGATGCTGAACCTGAGGCGCATCAGCGTACAGAAGGCGGAAGTTATAGCCCGAAGCAGCCGGAATATTGAAGGCTCCATTGATAAGATGATTCGCGCCCTGCCGGGAGCGGTGGCGGAGCTGTTCGGCACACAGGCGGGAGAGACGCTCAAAGCGGCTGAAGTTTTAATGTTTGCCACCGGAAAACTGTTTGTAAAAGCATACCATAAGCAAACTGGCAACATATTGAAAGGCGCTGTTTACGTCAAAGGCATTAAAATCGGCGAGACAGATGAAACAATTGCACTTGATCCCGGTTCTTATGACATCGAAGTTAAGTATGAAGATAAAAAGCCGGTAAAGAAGCATATTAAAATTTCCAGTAAAAAAGAAATGCGAATTAGAGCAGAATTTTCATGGGCACTGGGAAGACCGCGAACTGGTGAGCATCTGAAGATTGATCCGGAACTTGAGCCTGGTCTGCCGCTAAAACCGGATGAGAAAAGCGAGAAGCGCCCCGACTATCTCCCCGGTATTTTTACCGGAGTGGCTTCGGTGCTTGCTCTTGGCTTTGGAATATTCCTCGAACTTGAGGCTCAGGATCATTATGATAACGCCACAAACTATGTGGAAGTATCCAGTAGTTATAAAAAAGAGCGCGACGAAGGCTACCGTACCCGTGTCGGCGGTGGTGTACTTATGGGACTGGGGGCAGCCGGAACGCTGGCAAGCATTGCGCTTTTTATCTGGGTGCCCGAAAAAGACGTGGTCGTCGCCCCGGCGACAGATGGAGAAAACGTATCATTACTGACAAAGTTTCATTTCTAGTGGAATTAATAAAATCAAGGCTTGGCTGATATGGAATGAGGTGGCTATTGGCCGAGCGAGATGGACGGGATATGTAGTTGGTACTGATCGTCTTCGCCCGTAGAGGACCGTGATGGCTGCCTGTGGATCGTCGCTTTCAGCAGTGGTCGCGTCAGCAACTTCGGCGGCGTCGGCGACGGCAATTATGTGCGCTGTGTGCAGTAGGGTGAGTCTGAAAAGTGAAGTTTTGGGTATTTGATTATTGGGTCATTTGATTATTTTCCCCGCTTACCATACGGGAGATGGTGAGACCTCCCCCGGCGGCTGATCGCCGCCGACTCCTCCCAGAAGAGGGGTAAATTTTACCTCCCTTTCGGGGGAGGTCGGAGCGTTTGGCGCTCCGGGAGGGGTTTTATTCCGTTTCCCCAATCGATTTCCCCAGCATACCGCAGGCGGCGTGGATATTCTGGCCGCGCGGCTGGCGCATGAGAGCGGTTACACCGGCGTCCAGCAGGGTTTTCTGGAAGCTTTCGATGGTCTCGCGGTCGGGAGCCTTGTAGCGTGAGCGGTCATGCGCATTGAATGGGATGATATTGACCTTGCAGTTAAGGCGCAGCGCCATCTTCGCCAGGCGTCCGGCGTCGTGGGCTGTATCGTTGATGCCTTTTATAAGAACGTATTCAAGCACAATGCGCTTGCGGCGCTGTTTGGGGAAGTTTTCAAGAGTGTTAAGCAGGTCACGCAATGGGTATTTGTTGTTTACCGGCATCAGGCGCGAGCGCACGTCGTCGGTGGTGGCGTTAAGCGAAACCGACAGACTGACCTGACTGTCGAGCATAAGACGCTGGATTTCGGGAATCAGTCCGCTGGTTGAAAGTACAACCCGCCGGGACGAGAGATTGACCGAATCTTCGCACATGAGATTTTCCAGAGCCGTGATAACGTTCGTATAGTTGTCCAGCGGCTCGCCCATGCCCATGAGAACAACGTTGGATATTATCTGTTCGGTTCCGGCCAGTGTGCGGGCGGCGGCGTGATACTGCCCGGTTATTTCCCCGGCGGTCAGATTGCGTGTATATCCCAGCGTGGCTGTATAGCAGAAAGCGCAGTTCATTTTGCAGCCGACCTGAGTAGAGATGCACAAGGTCAGATGACCTTCGGCAGGAATGAGCACAGATTCGATTATATTGCCATCGTTCAATTCAAAGCACAGTTTTGTCGTGCCGTCAGGCGCGGGAACACTCTGTGTAAGGCGCGGATGCGAAACTTCAGAAACTTCACTGAGGCGTGCGCGCATGTCTTTGGATAGATCCGTCATCTCTTCGAATGAAGCGGCGCCTTTTTGATGCATCCAGCGGTATATCTGTTTAGCTCTGAAAGGCTTCTCGCCCAGGCTGGCAATGAACCCGTTTAATTCTCTGAGTTTAAGATCTGTCAGATTCTTTTTTGAAATGGTCTTACCTCTATCGTCTTTCGTTAATTACAGAATGCTTCCAATACGCACCAACTGTTTTCGCCGATCTGGCGGCAGCAGCCGTCAGGGTATGAACCAGAAGGGCAATCGCTGTCTTTGGTGCAGTTGCGCGAGCAGAAATTGGTTCCTTCAGCGTCTTTAAGGCACTTAAGGTCGTCTTCAAGGCAGGCCTCGGTGGCAGTGCAGGGACGACCATCAATGCCGATGTCCGGACAGTATTCGAAGGGCGCGCACAGGCTTTCGGTCTCGCTGATATTCAGGCAGCAGCCTCCGGTAATGTCGAATATGCATTCTTCAGAGGACACGCAGGCGTGCGAGCAGAATGAAGCATCACCGAAGTCTGTGCATATGTTGGTATCGCGACACTGTGGCAGATCGTCCCCGCATTCATCGCCGGGCCAACCGTCCGGTTCATTGCCTGTTTCTTCTTCTGCTTCCACTTCCGCTTCTGCATCACCATCGGTGTCGGGTGTTCCGGTACATTTTTCTTCTTCACAGGTCTGTCCAGCCAGACAATGAGAATCTTCCAGGCATATGGCGCATACTCCGTCAGCGTTGCAATGAGTATAAGGTGATTCGCAATCAATGTCGGCTTGACAGGTTAATCGGCATTCGCTCTTGTTATAGCAAATCTGACCATCGCCGCATTCAAAATCATTTTTACAGGACTTGCCGCTTTCTATCTGGTCTGCAGCGATACAGTTGCCATCGATGCAGTAGCTGCCTTCACCGCAGTTTTCATCCAGAGCGCATTCTGCACAGACGCCCGCTCCATGACAGTATGTGTCGGAAGAGCAATCTTCCGCCGTAACGCAGAACGGCAGGCAACGTTCCCATTTGCATACCTCTCCGCCTGCGCATTCGGAATCTGCTGCGCATACGGCATTTGTGCCTTCATCATCGGAAGAGTTGCACGCTGGAATAAGTGCCAGCAACCCGACAAGCAGCGATACTGCTGCAATAAGGACAAATGTCGATTTTATCAGCATTTATTAAATTCCTTCCCCTTACTAATCCGTATACCCCGAAACTGTCAGCCAAACGCGACCTGTTCCCTTTGGGAAATTGTAGAAATTGATCGAAAAAGGTTTACGACTATTGGCGTCCACTTGCCCGGTTATTTTCGGAAAAGTAACGCCTAGCGTCGAAAGCAACAGAAATTCGTTGGCAATTAATACATTGCCGTTATTATCCAAATAGTAAACTTTAGCCATAACTCCAGTCAGTGGTCTGCTTCCACGGTTAACCAGATTACCACTTATGTTCACCTTACCGTCGTTGATTTTTACTGCTACATCTGTGATGTCGACTGGGAATCTAGTGTTGCGCATACGGTTTAATTCCATCACGGCAGAAAGCAGTAATGGGTAACTTTTATCTATGTACTTTTCCTGTGTCTTATCTCTTAAAAGGGCATTGGCTTCTACGTATTTTCCCTCTTCGATAAGTTTGAACACAGATGCAAAATTACTGTTTCTTGTTGATATCCAATACAGATGCGGGATTTCAAGTTTCCATATCCCGTCTTCGTATGAAAAATAATATTTTACGCTGGAACTTTTAAGCTTTTCTGGAGGTACAGAATCTTCATCCGCCATTTTTTTCAGAATAGTCAGCATTCTGGCTTCTGTTGATTCTGCCGGAATTTTGTCTGAATCAGATGACCATTCAAGCGAATTGGCCATGGACGTAAGGATGGAATCGTATGGAAGCAATTCTGTCTTAATGACAAGTGCCTCTGGCATGAAGCCGCGGTTTTTAATGCAGGACGTTACCTTGTTGGTGGAATATTTAACCTGTAACCTGCGCAGTAAGCGCTCTTTCTCTGTTTCAGGATCACAGCTTTTCATGAAATCATCGAAGGATGTTCTTTCATGGCTTTTTACCCCCAGCATTTCATAGGCGCGCTTACAGTTGCCGGAATTGTATATTTCCCAGTATTCCTTAATCAACGCATCGCAATCCGGCAGAGGCGTATTATCCGGCTTAATCTCGGTTATACCTCCGGGAGAGGTTATTTTTACCGGTCCTACTGGAATTGAAGAATTCTGCTGTTGCTGGCCGGAAATTCCAGGATTGGATTGTGAGGCTTGCGCTTGCAGCGTTCCAGGTATAAGGACTATCGCTGCAATGAGCAGCAACGCGTTAATATGAGTCATAATCATTCTTACAAACATTTACGTTCACCTCGAGTCAAATATTTCAAAAGGCAACTATTGTTCTGCCAATCTGAACATTATATCTAATCGATTGAGTTTGTAAATCAATCATATATGTGAAACTGGACGCTTTTTCAGGCTTGCTTTCAATCTTCAACTATACGTACATGCAGTTTGCGAGTGCGCGGGCCATCGAATTCCGCGAAATAAACCGCCTGCCAGGTTCCCAGAACAATCCGACCTTCCTCTATTAAAAGAGTCAGTGACGGCCCGAAGAGACTCGATTTCAGATGTGCATCTGAATTACCTTCGCTGTGGTGGTAATCACCACTGTGCGGTATAAGCTTTCCAAGTGTTACCAGCAGATCCCTCTGAACGTCAGGGTCAGCGCTTTCGTTGATGGTTATTGCAGCGGTAGTGTGGGGTACGAAGGCAATCAAACGCCCGCACTTTACGCTGGAATCAGACACCAGTTTTCTCAATTGTGCAGTTATATTTACAAGCGTCTCTCTTTCGGGCGTCTTAATTTCCAGCGTCGTCAGCATGTTTTCAGTCCTTTCTTAAGGAGGCTTCCATAATGCCGGGTTTCTCACTTTCGATAAAATGCAGCTCCGATATTTTGAAGCGCTTCATAAGTTCAAGTGTATTGGAGTTGGCCATACCTCTCCATAACGATTGAGTTCCAGTTTTTATTTCAAGGGAAATCGATTTTTCTGAAAACTCTTCATTTTTAAAAAGTGCTTCGAGAATTCTGAGGCGGCGACGTGATTCCACCAGGTGACGGAAGGCCGGGTGAAATGGACCTGCCAGAACTTCCGGGCGCAGCGCAGGTGAAGGATGCAATCCTACCCGGATTACCGGAACGGCGGCGGAGTCGCAGGTATCCAGCATGCTTGCCAGCAGATCGACAGCGGCTTCAAGTTCAAGCGGCTGATATTTTCCGTTCCGCCACATATCAGCCAGAGGTGTCTTGTCCAGCACAACACAGGGGAATAATCTTAGAAAATCCGGGTGAGCTTCCAGGCTGCTGCGCAGGCTTTTGAGGTCTTCGGTAACGCTTGAACCCGGCAGTCCCTGCATAAGCTGCCAGCCGACTTGTATTCCTGCTTCTTTCAGAATACGAGTTGCTGTAAAAGGGCACTCTGTATCGTGTCCACGCTGGACGAGCTCGAGCACATCTTCATTAAGCGACTGCACGCCCAACTCAACAACTCTGATGCCATTTTCGAACAGTTCCAGTGCGATGTCCCGGTCTATCATATCAGGGCGCGTAGATACACGAATGTAATCAATGCTTCCATCAGTCAGAAACGGCTGAACACTTTCGTACAGTTCCTGCCTGCGTTCAGGGGGCAGGGCAGTGAAGCTGCCGCCGAAAAATGCAGCCTCGCAAGGGCGACCCATAGGACGACAGGCGAGGCTTATTTTAAGCAACTGGCTTATCTGAGATGCCTCGGTAATTATTTCTTCTTGTGCGATTTCCTGTCGGCAATAGGCACAGCGCCTGAGGCAGCCTTCCATCCGCAGAAAGAATGGGATGATGAACGGTTTCACTCTCCGTCCTGTTCACGAATCAACTTGATGTAAGCTTCTCTTGCCGCAGCCTGCTCGGCCATTTTTATGCTACGGCCTTCGCCGCTGGTAAAGGGTTCTTCGCCCAAACGGCATTCAACTGTAAAGATGGTATCGTGATCCGGACCTTTGCGGTCAATCGTTACATAATGAGGGCGGCCCAGATGACGTGAGACACAGATTTCCTGCAGGGTGCTTTTATAATCACCGGTTTCCAGTCTTTCGGCATGGAAATGCAGGCGCTGGTTGAACATGCGGTAAACCATTTCTCTTACCGGATCAAGCCCGCCGTCAAGAAAAACCGCACCCATGACGGATTCGAAGGCTGAAGACAGAAGAGAATCTTTTTCGTCGCCGCCGCTTCTCTGTTCGCCGATTCCCAGGAGCAGGCATGGACCCAGGTGCATGTCTCTAGCCACATCTGCCAGTTCATTCATGTTTACCAGTGCAGCACGCAATTTTGTAAGCTTACCGGAAGAAAAATCAGGGTAGCTGCGATAAGCCGCTTCTCCGACCAGAAGATCGAGGACCGCGTCGCCCAGGTATTCAAGGCGGTCGTTGTCCTCCATCTTCTGCTCGGATTCGTTGGCGAAAGAACTGTGGGTTATTGCCAGACGGAGCAGGTCTTTACGGGCAAAATCATATTCCAGCTTCTTTTCCAGCAATTCCATCTTTTCAAGTATCTCAACTTCGATCATACATTTCCTCCGCTTTAAGAAGTCTCCCTTTCAGGTGCCATAAATTATACAAATCTTCAGCTCTTACCCAAACTATTTGATTTTTTATAAGCTCGAGCGAGTCTATCCAGACAGTCTGATAGTCGCGGCTCAAGCCTCGCGCTGGTATTTTGCCGTTTGATGGTGTTTCTATAAGAACTTCCATTGGCTTGCCAATGCTTGCCAGTGCAGCTTTTTCACGTTTGTGACGAGAAAGCGCTCTCAATAAGGCGGATCTTTCTCTGGCTGTTCGTGGATGAATCTGACCGCTCATTTCGGCTGCTGGAGTATTTCTGCGTGCAGAGTATGGGAAAACATGCAGATATTGTATATCAAGCGATTCGATAAACCTGTATGTATCTTCGAATTCCTTATCGCTTTCCTGCGGGAAACCAACTATGACATCTGCACCCCAATACAGGCCAATTATGGCAGCACGGGCTGATTTCAGCCTGTCATGGTAAAACTCGCTTGTATAGCGGCGATTCATTCGTGCCAGTACGCTGTCGCAACCACTTTGCATAGCGACATGAAGGTGAGGGCAGACGCTTTTTGAGACAGCGATAGTTTCGATCAGTTCATCCGTCAGATCAGGCGGTTCTATGGAACTTATGCGAATACGCGGAATAAGCTCCGCTTGGTCGATGGCTCTAATAAGATCTGCGAATGTTTGTTTTCCAGGGCTGGTTTGATTCCATTTACCCTGTGAGATTCCAGTAAGAACAACTTCTTTATACCCACGCTCGGCAAGTTTCTCCAACCTGCGTAAGATCACGTCCATCGGTATGCTGCGTGGTTTTCCGCGAGTATATGGAATTATGCAGTAGCTGCAAAAATTATCACAGCCATCCTGAATTTTAAGGAACGGTCTTGTTCTGTCTTCAAAACGTGTAAGACTGAAGTGATTCTCATCTTCAAATTTAGATTTTTCTCCAGCCAGTTCGTAGAGTTTTGCTACCAACGTGTCGGTGGAAATATCTTCAATTACACAGGTTAATCCCTCTATTTTACGCAGTTCTTCAGCACCTACGGCCGGGTAGCAGCCGGCAGCGATTATAGCTGCCCGAGGATTACGATTGTGTGCCTGGTAAATGAACTGACGAGACTGACGGTCGGCCAGATGAGTGACGGTGCAGGTAAAAACGATATATGCATCCGCTTCCTGCTCGAAAGGAACTTCTTCGAAGCTTTCTGAAGGCAGGCGGTCTCTTACCGTTGCGGCATCATAACGGTTCGTCTTGCAGCCTAGAGCGGTGAAGGCTACCCTGAAAGGTCGGTCTGAGTTTCTCAAAGCGACAGATACTTGCTCTTTTTCAGCGCGAAATCAATCTGCTCGAGCATGCGGTTGTCGGTCTCTTTTGCTCTCAGTTCTTTCAGCAGTTCATATGCCAGACGCGATTTGATTTTTGACAATGCTTCTACGTAGAATTCGCGGGCCAGGCGGTTTGATTCTTTGAAATAGTTATCTCTGAAGGCCTGAATTGCTGCGGTGCTGCCCAGATCGCCCAGAGCTTTGGCTGAAGCCTGACGGACAACCGGAGCTGGATCATGCAGACCATGTTCGATTATAAACGGCACCGTTGCGGCTGGTTCCTGGAAATCCTGCAGAACTTCGACGATGCTCTTGCGCACGAATTCACTGGCAGCATCCGGAGAAATGTAAAGCTTCTCAAGATCCGAAATTGTCTGATCGTCTTTTACGTTGCGGAAGTATTCCAGAATAGCCACCTGGCGTGGCAGGAAATTACCGTCCTGAAGCAGATCGAGCAGCAGCAGATAAAGGCTGGTGTCGGAATAATCCTTGAAAACGTCGAGTATCAGCTTGAAGGTTTCGACCTTGTTTTTGAGAAGCTCGCGTTCGAGTATGTCGAGCGCCTTGTCGTCCTCATACTCAACTATGGCGCGCACTACCGCCATTTGTGGCGGTTCGGATTTGATTACCGGTGCGGCTTCGCAGGTTTCAACTTCATCCATAACCTTTGAATCGATCATGCTTTCAAGAAAATCCAGACCTTCTGGCGCTTGAAGGTTTGATAGCGCCATTGCTGCTTTGGATTGAATAAGCAGCGAAGAATCATTACGTATAAGATCGATAAGTTTTAATATCAGTCTTCCGCGAACCGTAGTCGGAGCTGCTTCTACCGCAGGCTTTGCTGTTCCTTTGCCTTTGCCGGGAGCCGGTTTGGCTTCTGCGGGTTCGGCCTTGGGTGCTGGGGTTTCCATTAAAGCCTGGTAAAGCAATGTGTCCAGTGTGAGGCAGCGGGCGTTAATATCGCCACGTTCCAGAAGTTTGAACAGCAGATCTGAATTGGAATAGTTGGGTTGCAGGTCGAGCAGCATCTGAAGGTAGGTTGCCGCCATTTCGCTGTTACCCTGATCAGTTTCTTTTTCTAACATCTCTACTAACTGACCGGAAAACACAGGGTCAGTGGCGCGTCGATTGATTTTCGCAGTCAGGTTTTCGAGGTATGTGGTGAAAAACTTGAAATCAATAGTGTGCTTATATTTGGGATATTCCCTTGGCGCAATTATTGAGATGTCGATTCTGCCGTTTTCGATTGGCAGAACTATCGATCCCGGTACCGGTTTGAAGGGCACAGTGCTTATCATGGTGTGGGACAGAAAGAAGAAGTAGTCGTTGCCTTTGACGAAAAAATCCTCCAGGTCCTTGCCTCTGAGCATTGGGATAAGCTCGAAATTTGAGATTCGAATCTGTCCTTTGATATCGCCTTTATATGTTTTATTGATGCTGGCAAGCAGGGTGGTTTTTCCCTGCATACTGACTGCGGAGGCGAAAACCACATTTCGTGATTCCTCAACCAGCGATCTTAATGTGTATCTTTCGTCTTCCTGTGCCGAAGCAATAGCGTAAGGCATAAGAATGACTGATAAAAACAGAACAACTGCAATTTTACCAATTCGAAGCATAAGCTTGCCCCTCTTTTACAATTCCAGCGTTTTCGCACTCTTGTTTCAACTGCATAAAGTATATAAATATTATCCAAAAAAGCAAGACTTAGCCTGTAAATCAGGGGATTTGTTTAAAAGAGGCTGTGTAGTAATTTGCAGAGATGGTGTCTTAAACGTGCTGAAATGCGTTTAGAATTCCCAGCTTATATCCAAATCCGCCTTGATTTCCCACATGGATTCCGGGTTCGGGAAATATACCTTGGACGCCTGCAGAGTTTTTCTGATTCCGAACTGGAATGCCAGTAACTGAATCGGACGCAGTCGAGCTATTGCCTGGAACATGCTGTAATCTGGCGCCTTGAAAATGCTGTCGTAAGACGTGAAATTTGTCACCATGTAGGTAGCGTTCATTATGAAATATTTGGTGGCAGGCACTTCCAGATGAATGAGGAAATCAGCGTTGTCGTCGCCGCTGGCATCGCCTAATGCAGTCGTAAGGCCCAGGTAATCAAGCAGTGCATAACTGAGTTCAAGATAGCCGCCGAAGTGATTCCAATCATCGCTGCGTTGCGAAAATTCGTTGTACTTGGTCTTTATCTGATAATCGACCGATTTTGTATTTATGGGTGTGCGACCCTGCGAAATCCATTTGTATTTGAAAAATTCGTAGAACGGATCGAAATATGAAGGCGTGTAGTTATCCTGATAGGCCCTGAATTCAGCTCTGAAACGCAATGCCTGTCTGATATTGGTGAATAGATTCACTCGGTAAAGTGTACCTAACGTGAACCCGCCGCCCGATTTTGCAAGAGCTGAATAATCGATATAGGTTTTGAGGTCGTGTTCGACTCCGTCTTCACGGTGCTTTACAACCTTTAATTCCACATCGCCGCCAACCATGTATATGTCGGTACCTTCGTATGCGTAACTGCCGTCTTTATTGGTGCGCTCAGTTGCCACCCAGTTGGGGGCGTCCAGATCCATCATGTAGGTTACGCCGAATGAGAGACTCTTGGCCATCCAGTGGTCAGAGAAAAACTTGCCCGGCTTGAAAAACAACAGACCGCCGGTCATCTTCCACCATGTGATGTCGTTGGTGAAAAGTTCACAACCACCGTAATCGGTATAAGCGTCGAACTCCGCCGCCACCCGGGTTGTAAAGTGGTCGAGGTTCTGCATGTAACGCTTCATGATAGAGCCATGACCAATAGACGTTGAAAACATCCGGTGAACGTTCACATAGAGGTTGTCTTCCTTGCGTCCATATTGTATGTAACGAATGATCTTGGCACCATCACGCCAACTGTCCCAATCTTCCTTACGAGGCTGACCGGCGTTGGAAAACTCGTCCATCTTGCCGTCTTCGTTGCGGTCTTCTCCGGCAAATATTTCGAGGTTCAGTGGTACGCCGAAACCTATTCTCAACTTGCTGTCTTTAGTGAGATCATCCGGGAAGAAATGCAGGTCGAATTCCGGCGAGATATAAACATAGTGTGTGAAATTCAATCGACGGTAACCGGCCACCACTCCGACTCGGTCGCTTTGCGGTAAAACTTCCATAGGGCCAATGGTCGTGAGGTCGCCTTTATAGAAACGAGATTCTTTGAGTTCCTTTTTTGCCTTGTCTTCCGCTTCACGACGGGCATCACGAGCGGCCAGTTCCTGTTCGGACGGCGGAAGCTCATCCTGAGCCAGCAGACGTTCAGTTCCCATTTTAAGGAAGGTCGCCAGGTCCTTATTCAACTGGGCTTTGCCACGGTCAACCGCAATAAGAGAAGCGGCTTCCACGTCGATAATCTGCAGGCTTATTTTTATTTCATCGACAGACTTTTGAATCTGACCGGAAATAACTCTGCCCGCACCCAAGGCTTTTCCTGCTGTGGCTGTACATGAAACCGAAAGACATTCTGCAAACTGTTTGCCCGCGTCACTTTCGAGAAACACACGAGCTTTGCCGGCGGGAATGGTCTCTCGTCCCTGAGCTTCAACCTGGCTTAATATCACTTCTTCGAAGGTGCCGGATTCTGTCTCATTCTTAACACCCGAAAGAGTAAGATGCAGAACGGCTACTTTGCCGGATTTCAGTTCTCCGGCGCTGCCATCCGTCTGTTCTTCGGCATATGCCGCAAAACAGGAAAAAACCTGAAATGCAACCACAAACAGGCAGACGCGCAACGTCGAAAATTTTAAAGCCATTACTTTGGCCTTTCGCGATTATTCTATTGGACCGCGATTATATCTTGAATTTAGCAATTCTTGCAAATCCGTCGGCTTTTAACGAAGCACCGCCAACCAACGCACCGTCGATGTCGGGTTTTGCCATGAGTCCGTCAATGTTATCGGCTTTGACTGAACCACCATAGAGAACTGGAATTTCATTCGCGACGGCAGCACCGTAAAGTTTTACCAGTTCGGCGCGAATGAAGGCATGAACTTCCTGGGCCTGTTCGTCTGTAGCAGTTTTTCCAGTGCCGATGGCCCAGATTGGCTCGTAGGCGATGACCAGTGTAGCAGCCTGAGCTGCCAGGATGTCTTTGAACGCACCTTTGACTTGAGTTCCCACTCGATCAAACGTAACACCAGCTTCGCGTTCAGCCAGACTTTCACCTACACATATGATAGGTGTAATGGCATTTTCAATACAGGCTTTGATTTTGGCATTTACAAATTCGTCGGTTTCTTTGAAATATTCTCTGCGCTCGGAATGCCCCAGGATGCAGTAGGTGCAGCCGACTTCTTTAATCATGGTAGGAGAGACTTCGCCGGTGTATGCACCCTTGGCGACAGGATAGAGATTCTGCGCGCCGAGTCTTAGGCGGCAGCCATTTAGATTCTGCCCAACGGAATAAAGAGCTTGCGGTGACGGACATACTACTATTTCTACATTTTCAGCATCGGCAACCAGAGGTTTGAGTTCGTTGATGAGGGCTATCGATTCCGCCACGCCAAGATTCATTTTCCAGTTGCCGGCGATTACTTTCTTACGCATTATATTTTCCTTTCATACAGCCTGTGAATTTTCTCAGAAGAAAGACAAGGGGCCAAGTGCCCCTTGTCTCTGGAATTGTGAAAACATCATCTCGGCGCTTATTTTTTGAGCGCTTTGATTCCGGGCATCGGACGGCCTTCCATCAGTTCGAGGGAAGCGCCGCCGCCAGTGGAAATATGAGTGATTTTGTCGGCCAAACCGCTCTTTTTAATCGCCGATACTGAATCTCCGCCGCCAACAACAGAAAGGGCGTTCGCGCTGGCTACGGCCTCTGCCAGTGCAAAGGTTCCTGCCGCAAAAATCTTTTTCTCGAATACGCCCATTGGGCCGTTCCAGAAAATTGTGCGGGCGGTCTTGATGACTTCAGCGTATCTGGCTCTGGTCTTCGGGCCTATATCAAGACCGATCTGGTCGGGCTTGAACGCGCCGGTTTCGACTATTGAAGTTTCTGCCGTATCACTGATTTCCGTGGCCACTACATGATCTTCAGGCAGCAGCAGTTCGACATTGCGGGCTTTAGCGCCTTTGATGATGCGGCTGGCAGTGTCAATGTGATCGCGTTCGACCAGCGATTTGCCGGTAGTGAAGCCCTGGGCGGCCAGGAAAGTATAGGCCATTGCGCCACCGATGAGCAGCGAGTCAACTTTTTCAAGCAGGTTCTCGATGACTTTAATTTTATCTGAAACCTTCGCACCACCCAGAATGGCTACGAAAGGTACTTCTGGATTTGTCATAAGTGGAGTGAAGCTTTTGATTTCCTTTTTTACAAGGAAACCGGCGGCTTTCTCTTTGACGAAATCGACCATGCCAGAGGTGGAGGCGTGTGCGCGGTGCATGGTTCCGAATGCATCATTGATATATACATCGCAATATGCGGCCAGCTTTTTGGAGAAGTTCTCTTCGTTTTCTTCTTCCTCCTTATGGAAGCGCAGGTTTTCGAGCATAAGGATATGACCCGGACGCAGGTCGCTGACCAGCTTGCGAGCGCCGTCACTGATGCAATCGTCAGTCAGAACTACGTCTTTTTTTAGTATCTCTGCCAGACGAGCGGCGACAGGTTCGAGGCTGTAATCCGGGTTGGGGGCGCCTTTGGGGCGGCCAAGATGCGACGCCAGTATTACTTTGGCGTTATGATCCAGAGCATAACGAATGGTCGGCAGAGCGGCTTGAATGCGGCTGTCATCTCCGACTTTGCCTTCTTTAATGGGGCAGTTGAAATCCACACGTATAAAAACACGCTTCTCTGTAAGTACGAGTTCGTCGATGAATTTCATTTTTTTGACCTTTCTTAAGAAAAAACAATCCTGTTATTCATCCGAGCCTTTTATACCTAAAGGCAGTTCCATTGAAGAATCGATATTTTTAATCTTAGGTTTCTTCTGTTTTGCTGAATTAGCATCGACGTTCGATTGCGCGCCGCCATCCTTTTCCCATTTGAAAAGGTAACGGTTGTATAGACGCTGCCAGTTGGTCCAGTCGCCGGGAGCGCTGGTTTCCTGTTCCAGAATGGCTTCGAAGCTGTTTATGCGAGCATCCATGTCATCGATAAATGACAAAACCACTGCTTCAAGTGTCTGCGGCAGAACCGGCGAACCGAATTCGAGCTGGCCGTGATGTGAAAGCATCATGTGTGTAAGCATGTGCTTGTATTTGTCGGGAAAACCGGGAATGTTGCGGATTTTATCGCTCATCATCTCGATGCCGAGTGTGATGTGCCCGATAAGTCTGCCCGGCGTGGTGTAGTCGATTGAGCGCTCGAAGCTGAGTTCGCGCAGTTTACCCAGATCATGCAGGAATGCACCCATTACAATGATATCACGGTCAAGCTGGGTATAGTGCGAACAGATCATCTCTACCAGCTTGAGGATGGACAGAATATGCTCAAGCAATCCGCCCAGATATGGATGATGTATTGCTTTGGCGGCAGGGGCTTTTTTCAGGAGCTCCATGAAATCGTGGTCTTTCAGATATTCGTCCGCCAGAGCCTTAAGATTGGAGTTGTTCAGAGTGGCCAATGTCGCCTTAAGCTCTTCAATCATTTCGTCCTGATTGCGCGTAGTGCAGGGCAGATAATCGGATGGATCGATATCTTCCTCGCCAACGGTCTTAAGACGATGGAGGCGTAATTGTATCTGGCCGCGATAATTGACAGCTTCTCCTTTAACGCGAACAAAATCGCCTTCTTTGAACTCGGCGTCAACCTGCTCGACGTTATCCCAGACTCGTCCCTCCATTTTTCCGCTTTTATCCTGCAGAGTTACGCTCAGGTACGGTCCGGTTTTTCCGGTCTGGCGACTCTTTTTTTCGCAGAAAAATGTGCTGACGACCATATCGCCGGCCAGGATCTGATTTATATATGTTTTACCTGTGTCCATAACACCTCCATTAAATCAATGCAATCCTAATTTTCATGGCCTCAAGAATCAAGAATAAATGCATAAATAAATCACGAATAATTAGAATGTGCTGTCTTGACTTGCACGCCAAGCGCGGGTAACTTAAAAAATTGTCGCACGAACGAATATCAAAATGTAGAACGGAAGGCTTGAAATGCTTGATCTTAAATATGTTGTGGCAAATCTGGATGAAGTCAGAAACCGGCTTGCAGGTCGCGGTAAAATAGAGGCGCTCGATAAAGTTTCCGAACTGGCGGTGCGTCGCAGTGCAACTATTCAGGAGCTTGAGGAGTTGCGTCGGCGTCAGAACGAGGCCAATACCGAGATGAAACGCCTGGTTTCCGAGAAGGGACCGCAGTCGCCGGAGTTTATCGAAAAGCGCAATCAGCAGAAGGAACTCTCCGAAAAGACAAAGGATCTCGAAAAAACTCTGCGGGATGTCGAAGAAGAATTGCAGAACCTCATGCTGAATATTCCCAATCTGCCGCACTCAAGCACGCCGATTGGAAAGGATGAAAACGACAACCCGGTAATACGCAAGCATCTTGAACCGCGCCATTATGATTTCACACCCAGCCTGCACGACGATCTGGGGGCAAAGCTTGATATCCTGGATTTCGAACGTGCTGCTAAACTTTCCGGTGCGCGTTTTACCGTATTAAAAGGGAAGGGCGCGCGCCTTGAGCGCGCTCTGATCAATTTTATGCTGGATATGCATACGATTGAGCATGGCTACACAGAAATTCTGCCGCCGTTCCTGGTCACCCGTAAAACACTGACCGGTTCGGGACAGTTGCCAAAGTTCGAAGAAGATCTGTTCAAGACTTTCGCCGCCGAACGCGAGTTGTTCCTTATTCCGACCGCCGAGGTTCCGCTGGCGAACCTTTACGCTGAAGAAATTATTCCGGCTGATATGCTGCCTCTGCACATCTGCGCTTACACTCCCTGCTTCCGCTCAGAGGCCGGTTCATATGGAAAAGATACGCGCGGCTACATCCGTCAACATCAGTTCAACAAAGTAGAACTGGTACACATCTGCCGCCCGGAGGATTCATACAACGAACTGGAGATTCTCACCTCCCACGCCGAAGAAGTGCTGAAACGTCTCGAAATCCCATACAGGGTGATTTCACTGTGTACCGGCGACATAGGTTTCGGCTCCACCAAGACTTACGACATCGAAGCCTGGCTGCCGGGGCAGGGCAAATACCGTGAAATAAGCTCATGCTCCAACTGCGAAGATTTCCAGGCGCGCCGCAATAAACTGCGCTTTGCCGAAAAGAACGGCAAGCCGGCTTTCTGTCATACACTGAACGGCTCAGGTCTGGCAGTAGGTCGCACGCTGGTGGCAGTGCTCGAAAATTATCAGCAGGCCGACGGCTCTGTTATTATCCCCGACGCGCTCAGACCATACATGGGTGGAGTCGAGCGCATAGGCTAGTCGCTTCTTAAAATTAAAAGCGAGGTTGACATGGAATTTCTGGATGTAAAAGTTTTCGGCAATTCCCTGTACAGTTGGAGTATGGCGGCGCTGCTGGTGGCGTTGGGCGTGATGCTGCTGTACTTCCTTAAAAGCGTACTGGTCATGCGTCTGAACCGCACCGACGGGCAGCAGAATTTTCAACTGGCACGCATATTTTCAGGCACCATCAACAGCACAAGTGCGCTTGTGATTCTGGTCGTTTCGACATTTCTGGCTTCGACGGTGCTGAATCTGCCCGCCATAGCCGATCTTTACATGCGCAAGGCTGCGGTTGTGGCCGTGATTCTTCAGTTCGGTCTATGGTCCGGTCATTTTATCACCATACTTATCGAACATTATTTCAAGCTGTCTGGACGTGAGGCGCAGCAGGCTTCGGGCGTGACAATCATAAAGTTCATTGTCAAATTCGCCGTCTGGGTTGGCATTGTGCTGCTTATTCTCGATAACTTCGATGTCAACATTACCGCGCTGGTGACTGGACTTGGCGTAGGCGGCGTGGCCATTGGTCTGGCGACGCAGAGCATACTGAGCGACCTCTTCGCTTCGCTTTCGATCATACTCGACAAGCCTTTCCAGAAGGGTGAGTTCATCGCAGTAGGCGAAATGTCCGGGACAGTCGAGCGCATCGGCCTGAAGACTACGCGCATGCGCAGCATCGACGGCGAACAACTGGTGTTTTCGAACAGTGACCTTCTGCAGAGCCGCATCCGCAATTACGAATACGTCACCGAGCGCCGCAATGTGCTTCGTCTGGGCGTCGTTTACGGTACGCCGGTTGAAAAACTGCAAAGCATTCCCGACCTTCTGCGAGGCATTATCGAAGCCAACCCGCGTGTGCGCTTCGACCGTGTGCATTTCAAGTCATACGGCGATTACGCGCTGAATTTCGAGGTGGTGTATTTCGTGCTGGACAAGGACTACGGTGTGTTCATGGACGTGCAGCAGGAAATCAATCTGGCCATATACGCCGCCTTCGCCGCCGAAGGCATCGAGTTCGCCTATCCCACACAAACGCTGTTTGTGCAAAAGAACGCGTAACTTCACCCTGTACCACTTCGCCGTGATTGCTTGACTGTCAGGCTCCAGTCGGTTATACTACCGTTAGAACATTGGACTGACAGCGTGAGGAGCAATACAATGGTAAAAAGACTTACAAATATTGGCAACAGCCTGGGGCTAATTATCGAGCGCCCGATTCTGGATCTGCTGGGGATAGATCAGGAAACCGATCTGGAAATTACCACTGACGGCAAAGGGCTTTTTGTCGAGCCGGTAAAGCTTGCAAAAAAAGAACGCGCTCTGCGTTCAGGTAAGCGCATGATGAAAACGCACGCAGAAACCCTGAAAAAGCTGGCCGAATGAAAACCGGGATTGAATTTCTCGATATGGAGATTGTGCGCTAATTCCCTTGAATCCGCTTGATTGCGTCCGAAAGAGGAGTAAGTTTGGTCTGAACTACGTCCCAGATTATTTTGTGGTTGACTCCGAAATATTCATGTATGAGCAGATTTCTGAGGCCGGTTATTTTAGGCCATTCGATTTCAGGTGATTTGCGTCGTGTTGAATCAGAAATTCGTCCAGCGGCTTCGCCGATGATTTCAAGATTTCGGATAACCGCGTCTACGGTTTTTTCATCCGCCGCAAAAGCGTTAAAGTCAATGCCTTCAACATAACGCCCAATTCTGGCTGTGGCTTCCAGAATGTCGTCGAGATATACGCTCTCATCCCTCGACATTTATGACCTCTTGCAGAATGTGCGGTTTGAGGCGCGGTTTGAGGCTGTCGGCCAGAACTAGATCGACTTCGATGCCGAAGAGCGCCGCCAGTTCGGCTTTCAAATCCATATAGCGGTCGAAGCTGGGTTCGTCGAATTCAACCAGTATGTCGATATCGCTGCCTGATTTGGCTTCGTTGCGGGCATACGAGCCGAAAAGCCCCAGCCGTTCCACGCCGAAACGCTCGCGGAATTCGCTGCGATGTCGCTTTAAAATGTCGAGAATGTGCTCTTTTTGCATCAGTTCAACCTCACACACAAAATATACAACAGAAATCACAGGCTTGGCAAGGAGATAGAATGACAGGCTGGGTGCGTCGGGCATTTGTCATGCCCGACAATTCAATTCGTGTCGGGTAAGGCATTTACCCGAACTGCGGTACTACATGCAATAGATCAATTTATCTTGATCTGGTATAAACTATATTTCGTTCCTCAGGAGAAGATTCTTCTCCGTATTTAACAATCAATGTGTTTAATAAATCCACATCAATATACCGTCTTATTTCTGTTTCATTCATCGCCAATCCATCTGTCTCTGTTTCACAACCTTTGATAAAAAACATTAGGTGGCTTATTGTTTTTTTTATTTCTTCACTTTCAATGTTATTAACATTATTAAGTATTTTTAGATAGTCCTTTGCCGCTCCTTCTAGGGTATTTGTTTTTTCATTTGAGTATGGCCTATCAATGGTATTTAGATGTACATTATCAAAATTAGATTGGTCTATATTGGCTGGTTTTCCTGTTTTTGAAAGAAAATGGGTGCGTTTATTCATTCTAGCAAAAACAAAATTACAGTAATAAAACAGTGAACCACCAAGCTTTGAATCAGCAAGTCTTGCATTGCCAAAATCACAATTAATAAATTCTGCATTTTCTCCAAGGTGGGCACCAGTTAAATCTGCACTACAAAAATATGTGTTATTACCTTTTGAATTATTAAATTGCGATCCGAAGAGATATGCATTTGTAAAAATTGCATTGTCTAGACAGCAATATTCAAAAAAAGCATTCTTAAGATTTACGCGACTCCAATCATTTGGAGAACCAGATGGAAATTGAAACCTTGCACCTGTTAAATTCGTGTTGCTGAAATCTAACAGTCGTTCATTATCCAACTCCGGTTTTCTCTGACATATCACATCAATCGCTGTTTGCACATTAGGCGTTATAGGTTTGTTTTCCCCCTCCGGCTTTCTTGGCGATTTAGTTCTTATGTAATGCAGAAGCGTCTGAATTATCGGCCAGTGATAATCCGGGTCTTCTTCCATTATTTTCTGAAGGTGGTAAATGCCGCCAACTTGAATTTCAACTTTTTTATTTCCAAGCTGTTCTACTGCTTTTGCAAAACGATCAGTAGTTATGCGCTTGGTATCGTTTGCCAAGTCTTCTTCTTTATGAACAGTTCGCCAATACCAAAGCAGTATTACCGATGGTGCTGTTGCAATTGCTGTCAGTAAAGTCCAGGGTGGATTATCCAGAACCCAGTCGCATATTGTGAAAATACATTTATCGAAGCTAACGAATAATAAACACGCAAGACCCAAGCCCAATCCTGCACTTGTCAATATTGAAATCAGCGGATGTCTCCTCGAAATAGGTTTACATCTTTCGCTGCTATTATTTTTTTCTTTTTCCATTTGTTTCCTTCTCCTCCGTGAACAGAATCATAAATCTTTACAGGCTTTTCCCACAAGCTAAATTTATCTTCACTATATTTGCCGCTTGTGGCAGAGTAACCATTCCGTTTGGGCGTGACCTCGCCCCGCCTCACTGCTTTCGGCTTCCCCTCTCCACAGTGGAAAGGGGATAAGAGGGGTGAGGTAATTCTTAAGCGCAATTGATTTGTTTTCTTATCAGTGTTACCGGAGCACATAATGAGCGAAGAAATAAAGTTCGATCCTATTCCGCAGCTTGTGACGGAACTCAGTCTGCCCGCGCGCGGCATCGTCGCCGTTATTGAACTGCTGGGCGAGGGCAACACCGTGCCGTTTATTGCGCGCTACCGCAAGGAAGTCACCGGCGCACTGGACGAAGTGCAGATCCGCGCCATACAGGAGCGCCATACATATCTGGTTGAATTTGAAAAGCGCCGCGAAGCCGTGCTGAAATCCATAGAAGAGCAGGGCAAGCTAACCGACGAACTGCGCAAGAAAATTCTTGAATGCACCACCAAGACCGCGCTGGAAGATATCTACCTGCCCTACAAACCCAAGCGCCGTACCCGCGCCATCATCGCCCGCGAAAAGGGTCTGCAACCCTTGGCCGATCTTATTCTGGCGCAGAGCCGCGACGGTTCGCCTGAAATCGATGCCGCCGCGTTCATCAGCGAAGAAAAAGGCGTGGCCGATATCGAAGCGGCCTTGCAGGGAGCGCGCGATATCGTAGCTGAGACGGTCGCTGAAAACGCCGAAGTACGCGCCATGGTGCGCCGGGTTTACGCCGAAGACGGCATACTTGTTTCGGAAGTCATGCCCGACAAAAAGGACGAACCCACCAAGTTCATGCAGTATTACGACTTCCGCGAGCGCGTGCGCGACATTCCGTCGCACCGCTTTCTGGCTATCCGGCGCGGTGAGCGCGAAAACGTATTGTCGGTGCATGTGGAAGTCGATGTGGAAGGCACAGTCAAACGCATCGAAGGCATGCAGAATCTTAATCCCTCATCGCCCTGGGCTGCGCAGTTTGCCGCCGCTATCGATGACGGATACCGCCGTCTGATTGCCTCCAGCGTTGAAACTGATACCCGCGTCGATCTTAAAATGCGCTCCGACAACGACGCTGTGAACGTATTTGCCAACAACATGCGCAATCTGCTTATGGCCGCGCCGCTGGGAGGCAGGCCTGTCGTGGGCATAGACCCCGGCATCCGCACCGGCTGCAAATGTGTGGCGGTAGACGCAACCGGCAAGTTCCTCGATACTGTTACTGTTTACATCAGCCGCACCGAAGGTCAGGCCTACTCGCAGGCCGAAGTGGACTTTCTGCGCTTTCTGCGTAAGTACAAGCCGGTGGTCATCGCTATCGGCAACGGCACGCATGGCCGCGAAACCGAAGCCTTCGCCCGACATGTATTAAAGGCTGCGGCCATAGAAGACGTAGTGGTGCTGCCGGTCAACGAATCCGGTGCCAGCGTGTATTCGGCCTCCGATATCGCCCGTGAGGAATTCCCCGATCTGGATCTGACCATACGTGGCGCTATTTCTATTGCTCGCCGTCTGCAGGACCCGCTGGCCGAACTGGTGAAGATCGATCCGAAATCCATCGGCGTCGGGCAGTACCAGCACGACGTGCATCAGCCCCTGCTGTCGGGCAAACTGGACGAAGTAGTCGAAGACTGCGTCAACAGCGTTGGCGTGGAACTCAACACGGCTTCAGCACCGCTGCTGGCGCGGGTGGCGGGCATCGGGCCGAATCTGGCTAAGAAGATTGTTGAATACCGCGAAGCCAATGGCGCTTTTAATGGCCGCACGCAATTGAAAAAGGTTCCGGGCCTGGGACCGCGTACTTTCGAACAAGCGGCGGGATTCATTCGCATACGCGGAGCAAAAAATCCGCTGGATGCCTCTGCAGTCCATCCGGAGCGTTATGAGCTTGTTGCACAGATTTCAAAAGACATGAAAGTCGCCCTGGACGATCTGGTCGGCAATATTAAACTGGCCGACAGCATCAATATCAACGCCTATGTATCGGATAAAGTCGGTTTGCTGACACTGCGCGACATTGTGGAAGAGCTTAAGAAGCCGGGCCGCGACCCGCGTCAGGAATTCGAGATGCCCAGCTTCCGCGACGATGTTCACAGCATGGAAGATCTGAAAATGGGCATGGAGCTTGAGGGTATCGTCACCAATGTGGCTAACTTCGGTGCATTTGTAGACGTGGGCGTACATCAGGACGGCTTGGTGCATGTATCGGAGCTATCTGACCGCTTTGTAAAAGACCCAGCAGAAGTTGTTAAAGTCGGCGATAAAATCAAGGTGCGCGTGCTCGAAGTCGATCTGGTGCGCAAGCGCATATCGCTGTCTGCAAAAAAAGAAGGCACTGGCGCCATGCCGCAGCGCCGCGCTCCCGGCGAAGGAGAGCACCCAGCAACAGGCGGAAGTCCTCAGCGCCGCAACGACAGAGGCGCAAAGAAAGAGCCCAGCCGCGAAGAAGGCTTCAGCAATAATCCGTTTGCAAAGCTGAAACGGTAAAAAGGTCAGGGCAGAGCAAAAGCAATTGCTCAACAAACTCTTGACATGAGGGAAAAAAACGGGAAAATACCGTTTCCTGATCTTTATGCGGAGGAGTGGCAGAGTGGTTGATCGCGGCGGTCTTGAAAACCGTTGTTGTCGAAAGGCAACCGGGGGTTCGAATCCCTCCTCCTCCGCCAGTATATCTTAATAAATCCCGACAATTGCGAACTTCGACATTTCTCCGTGCCGTATGTGTGCGATGACGATGCAAAAATGTGACTTTTTTGATGACGTGTTCGCGAGATTAAAAGTCTTCGGTGAGTCCTTACACAAAGATAAGTATTATAAGTTTTGAAGGCCGTATAAGTCGCCCATAAAAAACAGACATAAGCTTGCTTGCAAATAAAAAGCCCTCCGTTATGGAGGGCTTTCGTTTACTTGAAAATTGCTGTTTAAGATTCCTTCGTCTTCCTGATAGGCACGACCCCATCCGGTAATGTCGGACGGTAAGACGGCAACTTTTCCACCGCATCATGACGGATGTCCGGGTTCAAATGAGCATAGCGTTGTGTCGTGCGCACGTCTGAGTGGCCGAGATACCTCTGAACCTCAAGGATGTTAACTCCCGCCTGGACAAGGTGCGAGGCAAACGTGTGCCGAAGTAAATGCCAACTTATGCGCCGGATACCGGCCTTCGCACAGGCCCGATACAAAGGCCATTTGCAGAGGTTATCGCTCAGAGGATTTCCATTCTTATCGCAGAAAACCTGCGGACTTTTACCGTGCTTGTGAGGAATCAAGGCGGCGATGATATCCTCGTTCAAGGGAAGAATTCTTTCGTGATGGCTTTTCGGTGTTCCGACTCGCCCCCGGAATATCGCTCGACGAACGACAAGGAAACGCCGGTCAAGATTAATGTCCTGCCATTGGAGTCCGAGAAGTTCGCCTTGCCGTAGACCCGTTGTAAGCGCCAATTGAACCATAACTTTCCATTGCCCATCGGCAGCGTCCACCAGAGCCAGAGCTTCCTCGGCGGTAAGAAAATCGATGCGGGGCGGCGCCATTTTCAGACGACGTAGACGAGGAACAAAATCTATCAGACCCGATTCTACTGCTTCGGCCAGAATGCGCGTCAAGACCGTGATGTGGTTGTTGATTGTTTTCGGATTCAGGTTTTCCTTTAGCTTATTAACGCGATACACTTTGATATCGTCTCTTGTGATACGATTCAACGGCTTTCGCCCGAAGGCGGGCAGAAGGTGGTTTTTGAGGATCCGTTGTTTAGACTCGAACTCTGAAACCTTGTTTTGCACCTTCGCACATTCAGCCATGAATTTTTCTGCGTACAAGGAGAATGTCGGCGATTTCTTCGGTGCAGGCCTGTCGTAACGGTCCATGAGGGTCTGGCGAAGTTGTTGTTCATAGTGTTCGGCGGAGCGTCTCGTCTGGATAGGCGAGACTCTGCGGACCATCTGTTTCCGTCCGTCTGGGTGGTGATAAACAAACTCGATGAACCATTTCTTTGTGTCGGAGCGACGGTAAACTGTCATGAGACCCTCCGCACCGGCCGGGCCGGGCGGCGCCGTTCGCCACCTTCAAACCAAGTCATAACGGCCTTAGTTGAAATACGGATTGTCCGTCCAACCCGCACACAACCCGGAAGTTCCCGCCGGGCCACCATTTCATAAATCGTCTTTCGATCAACCCGAAGGTATTCGGCGAGCTCTTCTACCGTTAGGATGTCGGGTAAATGCGGCGCTTCGACCGTTTCGGTTTCCTCAAAATCGGAAGTCTCCTGCACGTTCTGAATGTCCATATCGCTCATGATAAATTCCCTTCTCCCCGAACTTCGTTAATACGAATCGGGTTCTTGGGAGCGAGGCCATTTGTCGTGGATCGGGTCACCCGACCGTCCGCATCATGGCGTGCGGCGAGGTCGAGTTCGTACCCATGGAAGGGAACTTCCGGCCATATTTGCATGTGGTCGGCTTTTTCGGACGGGATCGACATTCTAAGCTCCAGTTATCTTCCGCCAGGCACCACGCCCGGCGTTGGTTTGCGCCCACACATATGTGGGTATTCTTTCTACCCGTGAAATGATTTCAACAAGCCAGATGAGTGGTTTGTTTCCGTCTCATACTTTCACCATACCCAGCAAAATGGACCGAAAATCGCCGGATGCGAAATAAATCGAATTATTTTTATTTATTCGGTGGGAACGGGGATTTAAGAAAGACGGTTTCGATTTTGGGCGTGAAAAAATCGGTGTGGACTCAATACCGGTTTTTCGGCGTGAAGGGTCCCGATGAAAAATTTATTATGCGGTTTTGTATGGTCGTGGGAGAGAACCGGCTTGCCGAAGGTCATTCGCCGGTAGTGGTGATAGTGAAAACTTGCTCTATATAAAGGATAACGAATGACCGGAAACCGACAGGAAAAACCTATTAGAGCCGCAATCTACGCAAGGGTCAGCACAGGACATCAGGATGTTGAAATGCAAATTTCCGAGCTCCGTCAAGTTGCCGGACAACGAGGGTGGAAAATCGTGGATACCTATATAGATGAGGGCATATCCGGTAGCGTCGAATCACGACCGGCCCTTGATAAACTCATGGCGGACGCCCGGGCCGGGCGTATTGATTTGGTGGTGTGCTGGAAACTGGACCGCTTGGGAAGATCGCTTCAGCATCTTCTCGCCCTCCTTGATGAACTATCTGTTATCAACGTCGGATTCGTTTCGGTTCGAGATTCAGGAATAGACACTACGACCGCCACCGGGAAATTGATGCTTAAGCTTATTGGCGCTTTTGCAGAATATGAAAGGTCGATGATCCGAGAGCGAGTTAAAGCGGGTGTCGACCGGGCGAAAGCGAAAGGGATCGCCCTTGGCCGTCCGCGAAGGGAATTCGACGTAAGGGCAGCCTTGGCGTTGATGGAACAAGGACACGGACTGAAGTCCATGTCAAGGATTCTGAACATACCAAGATCAACCATACGACAACGTCTTGTTGAAGCCGGAAAATGGCCGCGCAAGACGGGGTCGGAAAACCCCTTCACTTAAAGCCCGTGAAAGTGGGGTCTGAAATCGGGTTCGGATTCCATGTCGAATAACATTTGATTTCCGACCCTGCAAATTCCTCCACTGCTTTATATCCCCACCCTTATATAAGAGGCGGATCTGCACTTATTCATTGTGAAATAATCCCCCTTTTTTTCGATGAATGGTGCGAAACCCCCTTTTAAAAGAACCATCTTGCTCCGTTTCAAAAATAAAATTAATCTTCCTCCACCGCCACAAAATAAATCCTGTAGCCATAACGGAACGTGTCAATAAAAATGAGACACTTACTTCAAGAGTTTAGGGGAGATTTGCCGAGATAAACATGTTGTTCCGGCTTTCCTGATTTTTCATAATTATAGTCTCCGTTTGGGGAATATTT
>Ga0172375_10001302_pt1 | contig 40219 bp, 31 predicted proteins | sample LakKiv1m_FD_114537 | JGI IMG/M metagenome (GOLD analysis project Ga0172375, IMG submission 114537) | Freshwater microbial communities from Kabuno Bay, South-Kivu, Congo - kab_092012_11.1m | ecosystem: Environmental > Aquatic > Freshwater > Lake | place: Democratic Republic of the Congo... | reverse complement strand
GGCTGGGCGATCTCCTTCAACGGCACACGCTGGAACAGCGCCCGCTTGACCGACTCGGTGTACATCGGGGTGGTCAGCTCGCTGTAGGTAGCGCCCGGCGCCACGCAGTTCACCAGGATCTTGTAAGGCGCCAGCTCCGTGGCCATCGTGCGCGACAGGGCCTCGATGCCGCCCTTGGCGGCGGTGTAAGGGCCTGCCTGCGGCTCGGACAGCGTGGCGTGAATCGAAGACATGTTGATAATCCGCCCGCCCTGCTTCTGGGCGATCATCACCCGCGCGGCGGCCCGGCAGCAGAAAAAGACGCTGGACAGGTTGTTGCGGATGATCTTGTGCCAGACCTCGTCGCTGAGCTGCCAGAAAACTCCCTGCGAGATGATGGCGGCGTTGTTGACCAGGACGTCCAGCCCGCAGAGCATCTGAACGGCCCGGTCAACCATCTGATCTACCTGCGCCGAATCACCGACATCGCAGCGGATGGCGATGCTGCGGCGTCCCAGGCTGGCGATCTGCTGCGCGACGGCTTCCGCCTTTTCGATCTGTACGTCAGCGATGGCGATGTCGGCGCCCTCGGCGGCGAGCGCGAGCGCGATGGCCCGGCCGATCCCGGCCGCCCCACCCGTGACAATGGCGTTCTTGCCTGCGAGTTTCACAGTAACCTCCTCTTTCCGTGCTGGTCAATGACATACTAAGCCTGGAAAAGTCTCACGCAGAGGCGCAAAGGCGCAAAGAATTACCATCTTGGCGTTCTTGGCGTCTTGGCGTGAGCCTTTCAAATCCTCCACGATGTCTACGCCCAGTACAGTAACCTCCTCTTTCCGTCAGCCAACCAGGTCCCGGGAGAACTCGGAGAGGATCTCGGCGCCGGACGGTGTCACGAGCACGTTGTCCTCGCAGCGCATGCCTCCCCAGCCCTCGATGTAAATCCCAGGCTCCACCGTGGTCACCATGCCGGCTTCCAGGGGTGTCGTCACCGCCGGATGCAGGAAAGGTTCCGGCTCGTGGTAGCGCAGTCCGATGCCGTGCCCGGTGTGGTGGATAAAATACGCGCCCAGGCCGCGCTGTTCGAGCAGATCGCGCGCCGCCTGATCCACCCTGTTCGCCGGTGTGCCCGGCCGGATGGCTGCGATGGCACGCGCCTGGGCTTCGACGACCGCACTCCAGCGTTCGAGATCCTCGGCGGCGGCCGCACCGGCGACCCGCGTGCGGGTCAGATCCGCCCACCAGCCGTCCGCAACGACGGCCAGCTCGAGCAAAGCGAGGTCGCCCGGCGCCAGGCGGCGTTGGGTGGAGAGCAGGTGCGGCTTGTAAGCTGCCGCCGCCCGCGGCCCCGACATCACCGACGCCCACGCCCTTGCCACTTTGACGCCTTTGTAGCCGGTGCCGCCGACCAGGACGGCGGCCTCGACCGCCGCTACGATCTCGACTTCGCTGCGCCCCGGCACGACATTTTCGCGGAAGGCCTGTAGCGCGAGCCGTGCGATCTCGTGGGTCAGGCGCAGGCGTTGGATCTCCATCGGCGTTTTGCGGCCGCGCAACCGGTGAATCAGATCCGTGGCGTCCACCAGCCGATCGCCGAAGGCACGTTGCAGGATGCCGAGGGTGACGCCCGCGACGACGCTCGGCTCAGCGGCTACGTAGGGCGCGGCGACAAACTCGAAGCTGCCCTCATAGCCGATGCGGTGCCCGGCAAGCCCCCGTTCCCTGGCAATCTGCCCCAGGATGCGGGCGATGCTCTCGAACGGATCGCCGCTGTCAACAAGGCCCCAGGGAAACGCCCGGACGTCGGCTATCCAGCCTTCTTGCGCCAGCTCATCCTCGGCCGCCGGCGCCACAAGCGCCGGTTCGCCCTCCGCGGGAAAGACCAGCAGGGCGAACCCGTTCATGGGCCAATATCCGCTGAGCAGCACCACGTTCTCAGGCAGGCCACAGACGATGGCATCCAGCCCCGCGGCTTGCAGCGCCGCCCGTGTTCGGTTTAGCCGTTCGGTATCTTCTGGCATAGGTTGATTACCCCACCTTTCGGTAGCGGAACAGGACTGCCCCCGGCTGCGCGGTGATGCGGACGGATAGACCTTGCTCCATGAGCTCGCGACCTGTTGCCCGGGTGATCTCACCCGTGTCGGCGTCCGTCATTTCATACTGCCCCGCGGGATCGAGGCCCATCAGCTTGAAAGAACCCGACTCGGTCGGGCTGTCCTCGCGGCGGAAGACCTGCACGATGCCTGCCATCAGGTCGGGGCGGTCGCACTGCCAGGCGGCCCAGACATCCTTCGTCCCGGATCTGGCTGCGAGCGGATAGAAGTCGCCGTAGAAGTACGGACGAACCTCCAGTTCCTCGGCCGTGTACTTGCGGACCTGATCCAGCGGCGGTGGCTGGTTGCCTTCCAGCGCCGGGCTGGCCCACGACACACCCATGCCCGTGCCGTACCCGCTGCGCATGTGGTAGGGATCGGCGTCCGGCGTGCGGGCGAGGAACATGGGATACCACAGGCCCAGGCCGTGCGTAAGGTTCTGCATGAAGGTGGAAAGCGCCGCTGCGTCGGGCCAACTGTACGCGTCGCTCGGATGGAGCACGATAGAGCGTGCGATCGTTTCCAGGTCGATGCGCCGGCCGCCGCTGGCGCAGTTGTCGATCAGCAGGCCGGGATTGCGGGCCACCAGGTCATCCCAAAACGCATAGAGGCCCTCGATGTGCCGGATTTCGCTCATGCCCTTGCGGTCCGGGGGATCGACCACCATCCAGATCAGGTTGGGGGCCATGTTGAAATCGTGCCGGTAGATGGTGACGCCGCCCTCCTGGATGAGCGACGAGAGGCGGTCGGTCATCCAGAGCCGAGCTGCCGGATCTCCCAGATTGAAGAGGTAGTTCTCGGTGCGGAGGGTGGCCGGCATATTTGCATCCGACATGAACTCGGGATGCGTGGCGGCCAGCTCGCTGGTATGCCACACTCGCTCAGGCTCGAACCACAGGATGAAGCCCAGCCCGGCCGCCTTACACGCATCCCCGATGGGCTTCAGGCCTTGCGGATAGGTGGTCTCGTTCGGATACCAGTTCCCCACCTGGGTGACCCATTCCTGGCCCCAGGTATCCGCCTTGGGGTTAAACGGGCTGTTCCCGTACCAGCCGGCGTCGATCCAGTAGGTATCGACCGGGATCTGGTTCTCTTGCAGCCAGCGGATCTTGGCCAGATGGCTCTCGGTCGTTCGCTCGCCCCACGCGCCGTCGGGGATAGGCATCTGCGCCGGCTTCCCGTTGCGCTGAGGCGCTTTGTGGGCCAGGATGAAGCGCCTCAGCAGGTTGTTGCCGCGCAGGCGATCCTCGTTCCAGAAGAGCAGGAGGATGCGCGGCGTGCGGATCTCCTCGCCCGGATGGAGTTTGAGGTGCGTCCGCTGCATACCGGCCGTGACCTGCACGCCGCCTTCCGGGCGACGGAGCTCGATGCGCCAGTTGCCGGTCCAGCCGATGGCGACGACGACACCCGTCCCGCCCAGATCCAGGTTGAAGAACGGCAGCGCGCCATCGGAGGAGCGGCCTTCGACAGATGCTACGCTCAGGGCGCCCTCCTGCGGGACGGGGTCTTCCAGGGGTGTGAAATCGTCGAGGCTGAACTGGCTGCCCTTGGCATGGTGCAGCGTGCAAACCTGCTCCTGGCTGGACGGAAACAGCGCATCCAATGGCAGGATGGTGTCGAGGATGGGCGTGTCGGCGGCGCTTTCGTTTTTGAGATAGAGCACCCATTCGACGGCCGGATAGTCCGCGTACGCGATCGCCTGCCAGCGCACGGCCAACCCGGTGCGAGGGTCCTTGCGGGTCAAGACGTGCTCGATGCGCCGGTCATCCAGGGCGCGCGATGTCTTCTCCAACTCCCAGTTCTTGAGCAGTTCGGCCGAGGGCTGGTCGTCGTAGAGCATGGAGACCGGCAGCTCGCCGGTCTCGGTGACCGACGCGATCCAGCGTTCGGCCGCGGCCATGTCAGCAGGCGTGGGCTTCACCCAATCGTACGGCTTCGGGGTATCCGTCGGCTTCACCGTGGCCGTGGCTGCGGGCGTGGGTGACGGTTGAACCGGCCGGACGGTTGCGGTGGGAGTCGGTGAAAGCGGGACGTCAGAGCAGGCGGCCAGGGCCGCCGCGCCGATGGCTGTGGCGGACGCTTTGATGAACGTGCGACGACTGATTTTGGTCACAGTGTCACCTCCCATCGCGACCCATTTCTGACCCAACCCCCTGGCCACCTTCTTTTGGGATCTTACCGGTGAAATTCCTGTACAGTCAGCAAGGAATCCTCACGCAAAGCCGCAAAGAGCTTTCTTGGCGTCTTGGCGCCTTTGCGTGAGTCGTTTGGTTCCGGCTCGTCTGAGAAAGATCAAACTCTTCAACCACTCAGCCTGGCATACCTGATCAGGACAGCGGCCGGGCGGTCGGCAATGCGCACCGGCAGCCCGTGCTCCATCAGCTCCGACCCGGACGCCTGCATGATCAGGCCTGCGTCGGCGTCCGTCACCTCGTACTGCGCGTTCGGATTCAGCCCGTGCAACGGGAATCTGGCCGCTTCGATGGGGCTGTTCTCGCGACGGAAGACCTGCACGATGCCACTCCCCAGGTCGGGGCGGTCGAACTGCCAGCCGTCCCACGCCTCGCGGGTCAGGCTGAAGGGCAGCAGCGGGTAGTAGTCACCGTAGAAGTACTCCCGCACCGACGCAAGCTCTGCCAGCCGGGGCCGGAGCGCCTCCATCGACACCTCCTGGTGGTTGATGATGGCGGAATAGCTCCAGCCCATCGCCAGGCCGGGCCCCAGCGCGCTGCGCATCTTGTAGATGTCCATGCCCCGGACGGTGGCGAAGCTGACCGGATACCACAGGCTCAGGCCGTGCGTCATGGTTTGCATGGAAACCACGTGATCGTCATCGAACGGCCAATCGTTGAGGTCGCTGCGCGTGAAGGTGATGCCGCGCGAGATGCTCTCCAGGTCGATGCGCCGGCCACCGCTCGAACAGTTGTCGATCACCAGGCCGGGATGGCGGGCGAGCAGCTCATCCCAGAACGCGTACAGCCCCTCGATGTGGCGGATTTCGCTCATGCCCACCCGGTCGGGCGCATCGGCGTCGGTCCAGACCGGGCCGGGCGCCATGTTGAAATCCTGCCGGTAGATCGTCACGCCGAACTCGTCGATCAGCGAGGAGATGCGCTCGGTCATCCAGCGCCGTGCGACCGGATCGCCCAGGTTGAAAAGGTAGACGTAGTTTTTGAGAAACTTCGACCACCATTTGCCCGTGAGGAATTCGGGGTGCTCACGGGCGATCTCGGTGCCCTGTGCCACCCGTTCCGGCTCGAACCAGAGCGCGAACCCCAGGCCGGCCGCCCGCAGCGCATCGCCGATGGGCTTCAATCCCTGGGGATACAGGCTGCGGTTGGGATACCAACTGCCCACCTGCCTGGCCCAGGTGCCCGTCCAAACGCTGGCGTCGGGATCGTAGGGCGCGTCGCCATACCAGCCTGCATCGAGCCAGAGAGCTTCCGCCGGGAGATCATGCTCCTGGATCCACCGGATTTGCGCCAGTTGGGCGCCCACCGGGGATTCGCCCCACGCCCCGTCGGTGATCGGCATCAGCACCGGCTTACCGTCGCGCTGCGGCGTATGGTGGGTCAGGATGAAGCGGCGCAGCAGGTTATGACCGCGCCAGCGATCCTCTTCCCAAAAGAGCAGGAGGATGCGGGGGGTGCGGATCTTTTCGCCGGGGTGCAGGGTGAGATGTGTCCGCTGCATGCCCGCGGCCGCGCGCACGCCGTCAGCGCCGCGCTGGAAGATGGCCGCCCAGTCACCGGTCCAGCCGATGGCGACCATGACGCCGGCCTGGCCCATCTGCAGGTTGATGAACGGCAGCGCGCCATCGGACGAGCGGCCGCCGGTGGTGGCCAGGCGCACCTCGGTGACGACCTTCGTCATCAGCGGTGTGTCGAGCGGCTCGAAATCTTCGAGGCGGCACTGGCTCCCGCGGCTGTGGTGCACCCAGCAGCGCTCATCCGCGGCCACGGGAAAGAGCGCATCGAGCGGTTGGATGTCGGCCAGGATGGGCGTGTCGGCCGTGCCGGTATTCTCGAGGGTGATCACCCACTCGATGGCCGGGAAATCGGTGTATTCGATGGCCTGCCCACACACCACCAGCCCGGTGGCGGGGTCGGTGACGGCGACGGTGTGCTCGGTGCGCCGGCTGTCGAGCTGCCGGCTGGCTCGATCCGTGACGGGCCACAGCGGAAGCAGCTCGGCCGCAGGCCGGTCGCCGTAGAGGAACGAGATCGGCAGCTTGCCGGATTCGAATGTCGCCGCCCAATGCCGGGCGGCAGCCATTTCGGATGCGTGCGTCATCGAGTTCGTAACTCCTTCAACATCTGATTCGCTACGTGAGCCGAGCGTTTATGCAGGTTAACAAATGGATTGGGTAACCCGGTGGCCTCGCCGTGGCAGCCCGGCGACGATTGAAATGCCCGATACAGCGGGGCAGGCTCTCGCCGTCTGATACCGGAAGTGCGTTGAAACGCACTGGCCGCCCGGCGTCAACCTGTTTCAACAGGTTTGCGTCTTGCCAGACTACGGTTTCAACCGTAGGCGGCCCGGCGGCGTTCGTCGTGCTCGGCGTACCTGCCTAATCCATTCCTTAACCTGCATCAACCCACGGCAAGTCCGACACGGCGCGGCTCACGCCCTGACCGGCCGCCGTGAGTATCACCTCCCGGCGGGCCCGACGGGCCTGGCGGACAGACGAGCGCGCTGCGCGGCCGGCCGCGCAACCCACCAGACGAACGCCAGGGCGCCCAGGACGCGCAAAACAAAGCTGAGCACGAACATGGGCCTGTAACCGTGGGCGTCGGACAAATAGCCTCCGACCATCGGGGCGAGCACGGCGCTGCCCGCGATGACCAATTGAAAGAGGGCGTTCGCCTCGGCGCGCGCCTTCTCCGGCGCCATGTCCAGCAGCAAATTGAAGCTGGCCAGGCCATAGCCGGTCCACAGGATACCAGCGATGGCATTGATGACGAGTATATGCCACGGAGCAGTGGCAACCATCCAGGCAAGCGGAACGGCCGGGAGTATGAAGGAAAGGGTGCCCTGCACCCAGATATTCCCCTTGTGATCGACCCACTTGCCCATCCACCGCTGCGTGAGGACGGCTGCGAGGCCGGCGGCGGCAGTCACCCAGCCGACCATCGCGGTCGTGGCGCCCAGGTCGTTGACCAGGTAGACGTTCAGAAACGGGCCGGTCATCTGTGCGCCCAGGTTCCAGATCAGCGTGCAGGCGACCAGACTCAGGAAACCCGGCGCATTGCGAATGATCCCGCTCAGCTCACCCAGGCGCTGCTGTTGGCGCTCCTGGCTCGGCGGCGCCGGGTCGGCGATCTTGGAATAAGCCAGTGTGGCAACGGCGCCGCTTACAAACGCCAGGGCGAACACAAGCTGATACCCGGCGAACGGGGCGCCTGGCCGGTTGCCGATCTGAATGAGCCAGCCGGCCAGCGGAACGACCAGCAGGGTCGGGAGGTTGACGGCGATGTTACGGTGGCTGAAGAAGCGCCCTCGGATCCCGCGCGGCACAATGTCGGCCACGATGGCGGTCCACGCCGGGTTTGCGAAGTTGTTGGCGAAGGTGATCACCGCGTTGACCGCGATGATGAGAAGGATGGCGACGCCGGGGTCGTGAACCAGGAACGGCAGGACAACCCACACCAGCAGCGCGACTCGTGCGATGGCGCCGCTGAGCAAGACCAGGGCCTTGCGTCGTCCCCCCAGCAGCTTGATGGCCTGGGCGCCGGGCAGCAACGCTATCACGCCACACAGGCTGGCGACCGCGGTCACCTGGCCGACCTGGACGTTATTGGCGCCATAGACCACCGCGAACAGCGCCACGAAGTTGCTGTAGAAGCTGACGCTGATGGTGCTGAACAGGCCATCCAGCCAGAACCAGCGCAGCGGCTCAATCTTCACATCTTGCGATTCATGGGCCGCAAGATGGGCGAGGCTACGATCTAATGGCTCCACCAGGCGTTGGATGCCGCCAGGGGGGCGTATGAAGAACTTGATGTTCATGCCTTTCGACTTATCACCCGTGAGCCTGCCGTTCACCTTTGGGCGTAGCCGATGAGGTTCACCAGCAGCCTGTCGGCCGCCGGGTGCGTGCCCAGGTTGTCTACCAGGCGCATGGTGCTGAGGACGATCTTGCCGGCGCCATGTCGGTAGGCAGCGATCAACAGGCCGCAGCCATAACCGCCCGGACACCGGTGATGGGCGGTGACGAAGGATGCGGCCATCGTTTCGTCGGGCGTATCCAGCCCCTCGTAAATCTCGTGCGGGATGACAGGGCCGTAGTAGTCCCAGTCCAGGATGCCGGGCGCCTGCAAACCAGCGAACACCGGGTGTCGCCTGGCAACGCACTCCTTGTGATACAGCCAGTCGACGAACGTGTAGCAGGTCCCCTTGTTCGCAAAAGGCAGGTAGCCGGTGGGCCCGTCGGCGCTGCCCAACGCCTTGTGGTTCAGGAAGACGGCCGTAGCCCCCGCGTCCACCCGCGCAAATAGCTCCGCCATGCGAGCGGAGGTGATTTCTTCTTCCCAGGGTTTGTAGACCAGGATCACTTCGCCCGGCTCGGGTGTGGCCTCTGTCAGCCGCTCGCAGCGCAACCCTCGGGCGATCAGCCAGGCCTGGGCCTGATCGTTCAGCCCCCAGGTGAACACGCGGCCCTGCGCTGTGGGGAGCTCGCCCACGTCCGAGAGGTAGAAGGCCAGGCGACCGCCGCTCACTGCGCCGCCGTTTTCCAGGTTGGCGGCGAAGGCATACTGCCCCGCAGGCCCGCTCAGCCTTACCATCTCCTTCAGCACCGGGATGGCCAGCGGGCTGGGATCGGGGACCGTCACGGTGGTCGCTTTCTCCCAGGCCAATCCCGCCGGGCCGAGGATGCGGAAGCGCACGGGATACTCACCCGGCCGAAGCACGCCTTCGTTCGCTAAAGTGGCTTCGAAGCTGATCTCCTGTCCCGCGTAGCCATGGGTGGGGTCGGCCAGCAGGCACCAGCGCAGCGGGGCCCAGCCGTCCGCGACGGCGTCGTAGGTGGCGGGTTTCCATTCCTTGGCGCAGTTCCACAGCCCTTCGCCGGTCATGCCATCGTTCAGCGCAGTCAGGTTGTGCCCACACAGTTGCGGGTTGGAACGGATCAGGTCGAAGCTCAGCGTGCGATGCCGCGCGGCCAGGCGTTGGCTTTCACGCAGAAAGTCTTCGGGGAAAGGATAAACGTCATCGAATCCCAACCGCTTCCAATCGGCGACGAGCGCCTGGGCCTGCGCCCGCAGGAAGCCGACATCATCCCGGTCCTCATTGACGCCGATCTGCTGGAAGTAGCGCCAATCGCGGATCACATCCTGGACCGGGCCGATGCCGAACTCCGACAGGAAGACCGGCTTATCCTGCTGCCCCAGGTTGTGGAAGAACTGGAGATCTCCCGGGGGTAGGGGCACGATCGGATAATGATGCGCGTCGCCCGCCCGATCCATGTAGCCCCGACAGTGTTTCGGATTGACTACCGGTGGGTTCACGCCTTCGACGCCCCACTGCGGCTCCCACTCGACGCCGCCCGGGTTGCTCACCGAGCCGATGGATGGGTCGCCGTCCCACCGCCCGCTGGAGAGCAGCACCAGGCGGGTCGGATCGAGCCTGCGCAGCTTCGGCAGGAACGCGACCGCCTGCCGGAACACCGGGCCGTTCTCGGTCTCGTTCAGCATTCCCCAGATGGCGACGCTCGGGTGATTGCGGTCGCGGCGGATCATCGCGGCGGTATTGCGATCGAAGCGCTCGGCCATCTTCGGTGAATCGCCCAGCAACCAGCTCGCCAGGCATTCTTCGTATACCATCAGCCCGAGCTCGTCGCAGAAATCGAGCTGCGCGGGATCGGCCACGCCGGCGATGAAGCGCACCATGTTGAAGCCGGCCGCCCGGGCATTGAGCATGTCGCGCCGCGAGCCACGGCCGGTATGCGCGCATTTGAGGAAGATGCGCCTGCCGTTGAGGTAGAAATAACCGTCGATCACCCGCAGCTCACGGAATCCGCAGCGCACCGAGTGTTGGTGAGGCGGCTGGCCCTCGTGCCTGACCGTAGCGGTCACGCGGTAAAGGTAAGGATCTTCCAAATCCCAGGGGCGGGGCTGGGGCACCGTGAGGCTCAGCTCATGCTCCGAGATTCCGGCGGGCAGCTCGACTTCCTGCTCGACACCCGCGATGATTTCTCCGGCCTGGTCGGGAGCCGCGCTCAGGGTGACGCTGCGCCGGACGGCCGCATCCCGGTAGTTGCGCACCGTCACCGTGGCCGCGATCTGGCCGGTGTGCAGGTCGGGGCGGGCAAACAGGTCGGTGACGTACACCTCGGGCACGCGGCGCAGCTCGACGGGGTAAGTGATCCCGCCCATGTTGGTTGAGCTGCCGGCCCGGGTAGAGTTCGTCCGGTTGGCGTGGGGCACTTCCTTGAGCACATAGCCGTCGATAGGCGTGTCGGCAGGATTGAGCACGCGCACGGCCAGCAGATTGTCGCCATCCGGGCGGATCGAGCCGGTGACGTCGAGCTCGAACGGCGTCTCCCCGCCCTCGTAACATCCGGCATACTCACCGTTGAGCCACACCTCGCCCAGGTAATCGACCGCCCCGAAGCGCAGCAGGAAGCGTTCTGGGGCAAAGCCGGTTGGCTTTACGTCGTCATCGACTTTGAAGGAATGCCAGTACCAGGCCACGCCGTGGTAGTTGGGGAAGAGGTCCTGGATCAGGCCGGGCACCGGCGCCTCGACGGCTTCGGGACGGACCTCATCGTGCCAATGTTGTTCCCGACCCTCGTTCCGGGAATCGAGGGCAAGTTTCCAGGCGCCAGTCAAAAACCGCATGGTTCCTCCGAGTTGAACGATTCTAGCCAGACGGCGATTTATGCAAGTCAACAAATGGATTGGGTGAGCCGGTAGCCTCGCCGCGGCGGTTAGGCGGCGATTTCAATTGCCGCCTGATACCACAAGTGCGGTGAAACGCACTCCGGCGGCCTGCGCGCCTCGGCGGCAACCTGTTTCAACAGGTTTGGCGGTTTGCCAGACTGCGGTTTCAACCGCAGGCGGCCTCCGGGTGACCCGTGCGGGCCCGGTGACGATTCAAATGCCCGCTCCAGTGGGGCAGGCGCCCGGCGAGATTGAAATGCCCGATACAGCGGGGCAGGCTCTCGCCGCCTGTTACCACAAGTGCGGTGAAACGCACTCCGGCGGCCTGCGCGCCTCGGCGGCAACCTGTTTCAACAGGTTTGGCGGTTTGCCAGACTGCGGTTTCAACCGCAGACGGCTCGGCGGCATTCGTCGTGTCTGGCGCACCTACCTGATCCATTCCTTAACCCGCCTCAACGCCGGGGCGGCTCATCCAGGCCGCGAAGTCGGTCTCCCGCCACTTGTACAGCGGGCGATAGCCGAGCAGTCGTTTGGCCTTCTCGTTCGAGAAGAGCGACGCGTAGCCCTCCAGCGGACGATGCAGCGGCACGTTCGGGAAGTAATGAGCGATGAGCGCGGGTGTTTCTTCGAGCGAGCAGGTCTCATCGCCGCTGGTCAGGAACACATCGTGCCGGATCGTCGTGTTCTCGACCGCCAGCCGGAAGGCCTGCGCCGTGTCGCGGGCATCGGTCAGTGCCCACAATCGATAGCGCGGGATCGGCGGGACCGATACATCGGCGAGACCTTCGGGATACTTCATCTGCTGCCGGTAGCGATCCCACATTTGCTCGACGGTCATCGGCGCTGCCCGCCACGGGCCCGAGCGAGCGGCGACCTCCGAGCCGGGGCGATCCATATGCCAGGCAGAGCAGATGCGAATACATAGCGTGCTGAGGCCGTAGGCGAGCGAGTAGCGCCTGCACATCATCTCATCGATGACCTTGCTCAGGCCGTACTCGTCCTCCGGCTCGCACGGATGCTCTTCATCCACCGGCAAATAGCGCGGCGTCATGGGCTCACGGGAGAACGCGAAGCCATACGTCGCATCCGTCGAGCCGAACACTACCTTGCCCACCCCTTCCCGGACGGCTGCTTCCAGCACGTTGAAGGTGCCCATCACGTTGGCTTGCATGAGCTGCTCGGGCGTCGCCCGCTTGGGATGCGCCACCCCCGCCAGATGTACGACGGCGTCCTGGCCCCGCAGAGCCGAACGAACGCTCTCCAGGTTGCCGATGTCGGCGGGGATGTGCGTGACTCCCTCCACGGCTGGCGGTGTGTGGCCGCAGCTCGCCACGCTATGCCCGTGCTCCAGCAGCTCGCGCAAGGCGTACCCGCCGACACGACCGCTCCCGCCTGTGACAAGGACCTTCATCGGCATCTCTCCTTCACTTCTGACACGCCATGACGACTTCCACCGATTTGCGTGCCTCGGGGATGGTGCAGCGGATCGGCTTGTCCTCCGCCACGGCGACGAGGAACTCCCGATCCTCCGCCCGGAACATGTCGTCGCGGTCAGTGACCAGCTCCTCGTGCTCCCACGCGGCCTTCGTCGCCTCGTAGATCGAGACCGTGCAGCGATCCCAGCGGGCGAACTCGACGATGATCACCCCGCCCGTACCCATCAACTCGATCTGCCGGCGCCGTGGCCGCTGGAAGAAGTCCAGGTGAACGCTCGCCAGGCAGCGGCCTTCGAAGCCGATCAAGATTTCGGCCACGTCGGGCGCGATGATGCCGATGTCGCTGTAGCTGCCGCTGAGCGCATACACCTGCCTGACCGGCAGCCCCGCGTACCAAAGCGCCAGGTCAATGTCATGCATCAGATCGAAGGCCCCGCCGTGCTGCGCCGAAAAGAGGTTGCGGTAGTCAGGCCGCACATCGGGCAAATGCTCGCCCACCATCGCGCGTACCGATACAAGGCGTCCCACGTGCCCGGCATCGAGCATCTGTTTGGCCTTCAAGAGCCCCTCGTGATACCGGAAGCAGTGGGCCACCATTACCTTCTTGTGCTCGGCCGCGGCCAGCGCGATCAGGTCATCCACGCCGTCGGTAGAGTCGGAGAGAGGTTTCTCGCTCAGCACGTGGCAGCCCGCCCGGATCGCCTGCACCGCCTGCGGGATGTGCAACTCCGGCGGCGTCCCGATCAACACCGTGTCGGGATGGTCGGCCAGGCCGGCCTCGAAGGAATCGTAGAGCCTGGCCCCCGGCACCTGTGCTCGCAGCGTTTCCCGCTGCTCCGGGATCGGATCACACGCGCGGATGTCCTTCACGCCCAGGCTTGCCAGCACGCGCGCGTGTCGCTTGCCGATGCTGCCGCAGCCGACGATCAGCACGCTGAGATCCTGCCATTGGCTCACCATGCGGTCATCCCTCCGTCCACGGGCAGGTTGATGCCGGTGACATAAGACGAGGCTTCGGATGCCAGGTAGACGACTGCCCCCTTCATCTCCTTGCCATCCTGTCCCATGCGGCCCATCGGCACCAGATAGTTGTATTGTTGGACGAACTGTTCCGGCTGCTTGCGCCAGAAACCGCCGGGGCTGATGCAGTTCACTCGGATGTTGTACTGCGACAGCCAGCACGCCATCTCGCGCGTCATGTTGATCACGCCGCCCTTGGCCGCGGCGTAGTCGATGGTTACGCCGCCCATCGGTGTGCCATTGTACACGCGATAATCCTTGCCGGCCATGCCGGCCACCGAGCCGATGTTGACGATGACTCCGCTCCCGGCCGGCTTCATCGCCCTGGCGACCACATGCTTCGAGCAAAGGAACACGCCGGTCAGGTTCACGCCGATGGTAAAATCCCATTCCTCGATGGGCCGCTGCTCCAGCGGCTTGTTGTCGGGCGTGCTGACGACGTTGCCGGCATTATTCACCAAAATGTCGATTTTGCCGAATTCGGCCAGCACCGCATCCACCAGGCTGGCCACCTGGTCCTCGTAGCGCACATCGCACGCAAAGCCGACGATTTTGCGCCCTGTGTCCGCGGCGATCTCCGCTGCGGTCTTCTGCGCCGCCTCCAGGCTGCGACCGGTGATCGCCACGTCTGCGCCGGCTTCGGCCAGTGCGCTCGCCATGTCGCGCCCCAGGTTGCGCGCGCCGCCCGTGACGAGGGCGACTTTGCCCGATAGGTCAAAGAGTTGTTGGATAGTGGGCTCTGCCATATGAGTTCTCCAGGGTGAGTATTGGATGGGTATTGGATATTGGGTATTGGATATTGAGTATTGGATATTAGGTATTGGATATTGGGTATTCGGATAACACAGGCGCCGCCCAATACCTAATACCTAATCCCTGATACCTAATCCCTAATACTCCAATCTCACACCGCCACCTTAACCACGATCTTTTTCACCGGCCCAGGTACGCCGGCCGCGTGTTTGGGCGCGTGGGCGTCGGTGGGGTAAAGCACGGCTAACTGTCCGGCGGACAATCGCACGGGCGTGATCTCGTCCGCCGGCACGGTGCCCAGCCAGGCATCTTTCGCAGGATCGTAGGGCATGGTGACGGCTGCCCGGTCGATGTGCGCCCAGCCGATCACCTCTTCACCGGAGAAGATGTATTGGATATCGAGGTATTTGCGATGACCCTCGAAGAGCCAGTCGCCGGCCTGGGTTTCGTAGGATTGGACAATCGCGTACGCGTTGTTGCCGTCGATGACGATGCGCCCGTCGGGCAGTGGCTGCCCTGGGAGATTCGCGAGAAATGCCAGCGCCTTCCGCAGGGCCGGCGTGAGTGAGGCCTGTTCGGCCAGGTGAGCAACATCTGTAACGATCATAGTATCCTCCCAGTTGATTTGGGTGTATTCAAAAACGGGTCGGAGCCGCCAGGCATTCGGAACACGAAGGCACGAAGTATCTGGAACACGAAGCCACGAAGGTTCACGAAGAACGCGAAGCACGAAGCACGCGAAGTGTGAGCGCGCCAGCTTCGTGGCCTTCGCGCTTCGCGGACTTCGCTCCGCTTCGTGTCTTCGTGTTCCAGACGTCGCTCGCCACAACTCACTCTGAACACACCCATTTGATTTATCGCGGCGTGTCGCCGAACTCCTCGTCCTCCACCATCTCGCACAGCGCGTGGTAGAGCCGGATGTGGCAGGCCTGCACCTCGGCGGTGACGGTCGCGGGCGCGCGGATGATGGCGTCGGCGATCGTCGATAACCGGCTGTCGCGCTCGCCTGTCAGGCCGATCACCGTCAGGCCCAGGGCCTTGGCGGTTACGGCCGCGTTGTACACGTTCTGTGCGTTGCCGCTGGTGCTGATGCCGATGAGCATATCGCCCGGTCGGGCCAGCGCGTAGAGTTCCTGCGCGTAGGCCATGTAGCGCGCAGGGCTGTCGTTCTCCACCGCACTGGCCGCGGCGCCGTTCGTGCCAAGCGGCATTGCCCGTAGCCCGCGCTCGAGGTGTAAAGCCAGGCTCTCCCCGCCAGGATACGTCAAAAGACGCGTGCGGAGATCATCAGGGATGGGACGCCGGCGCTGGAATGATTTCACGAGCTCGCCAGCGATGTGCTGTGCGTCCGCGTAACTGCCGCCGTTCCCGCACAGATAGAGCGTGCCGCCGCTCCGCAGGCAGCGCAGCAACATCTGGCAGGTGGTGGCCATCGCCTCGGCGGTTGATCCAAGCTCGGGGTGCGCGTCCAGCGTGCGCCGCAGGGCGTTGGCCGCCCGCGGAGCCGATTCAGCCAACGCCTCGATGGTTGTTTGCCAGTCCTTGCCTTCAGACACCGATCACAGCCTCCCGTATTTCCATGCCGCGTCACGGAACGCGATCAGGTTGGCGTAGGGCGTGCGCGGAGAGGTGTTGCAGCTCGACCCAAAGACGAAGCGTCGCTTGTCGCCCATCGAGGCGAACAGCTCGCGCACGTAGGCGTCGATGCGGGCCGCGGCGTCCGGGCCGTCTAGCTCCTGCTCCGGTGCAGCCATCCCGCCACAGACGATCAGCTTCTCGCTCAGCGCCCGCGCCTCGTGCAGATACCAGTCCCCAATGGGCGGCGGCGCCTGGCCCTCGACGCAATCCAGCTTCGCTTCCAGGTAGAGCGGCGCCAGCTTTTTCAGCTTGCCGCACGCATGGACGAACAGGTATTTGCCCCGGCCATGCAGGATGTCGGCGGCCTTCTGCAGCGCCGGCACGCAGAACTGCCGGAACCACCGGGGCGGGTAGAACAGGCTGTCCAGGTTATCTGCCACTTCGTAGACCCACACGTCCGGCAGGTCGGCAACTTCTTCCACAAAAGCCAGCCATCGCCGCTCGTAGATATCCGCCAGCGCCTGCATCTCCTGCGGGTGATCGGTGATGAAATAGCTCGTGTTGACTTGTCCTGCCAGCCAGTGGAACTGTTTCAGCGTGCTTGGCAGCAGTTGGAAGATGATCGTGCCGTCCTCGCCGACGTTCGCCAGCCCGGCGGCCAGTGCCCCAGCGTCAAGATGCCATTCGGTGTGTTCCAACCAGTAACGCACCGCGGCGTATTCGGCGTCGAAATCTTTCCACCAATGTTCGGTCTCGAACGGCGCGCCGGTCTCGGCGCGGTATTCCCAGCCGTGCGTCAACGTGCCGTGTGGTGTCTCGATCTGCTCGTTGCGGATGATACCGCCGCCGAAGCCCTCCCCGAAGGAACTCCATGGCGCCCGGCCCTTTGGCAGCCCGCCGTCGAACTTGAAGCGGTAGTCGCAATCGCGGTAGATCGGCTGCGGCCGGGGGCTGTCGAACTTAGAGAAGATGTCGGCGCCAAGGCTGCGCAGCACCTCGATCGGGCTGGGCAGGCCAGCCACCTCCGCCGGCAAGGCGTCGTTATAATCGTTGGCGTAATACCATTGCCAGATGTTGGGCGCAAACGGCACCCGATCGGGCTTCTCTCCGGCCAGCGTGGCCAGGATGCGTTCTTTACCGGTGATCATGCTTCATCGTGCCGAACCTGCGTCGGCCCTCCTTCACACGAACCAGAAGCCGCCATTCACCTCGATGCTTTGCCCGGTGATGTATGCGGCGGCGTCGGAGGCCAGGAACAGAGCCGCTCCGACCATGTCCTCGGCCACGCCCAGCCGGCCCAAGGGGACGCGCTGGACCATCGATTCCAGGGCCGAGCGCGGGCGCAACCCGTCGTGGAAGGGGGTGTCCACGGGGCCTGGAGCAACGGTGTTCGCCCGGATGTGATACTTCGCCAACTCCCGTGCGAGGCCACGGGTGAAAGAACTCAACCCACCCTTGGCCGTGGTGTAAGCGATTTCTCCGGGGCCGCCGCCGTGCCGCGCCACAACGGAAGAGACGTTGACAATGGCGCCCGACCCGCGCGCGATCATCGCGGGTGCCACCGCACGGCTGCACAGGAACGCCGAACGCAGGTTCACGGCGATGACATGATCCCAGTATTCATCCGTCATTTCTACCAGGGGGCACAGCCGGACTCCTGCGCCCGCGTTGTTGACCAGGATGTCCACCGGTCCCAACTCGGAGTTCACCCGGCCTATCATCGCTTCCACTGCCGCGCGATCGGTCACGTCGGCCGGCGTGGCGATGGCGGTGCCGCCCGCAGCGCGGATCGCCTGGGCCGTCTCTTCGGCGGCCTCGGCGTGCCGGAAGCCGTTCACGGCAGTCTTTGCGCCGCTCGCGCCGAACGCAAGGGCGATGGCCCGGCCGATGCCGGAGCTGGCGCCGGTCACGAGGACGACCTTCCCGTCAAAACGTAATTCCATCCGCTTATCCCTCCCAAGGAGCACGAATCCTACCTAAACGATCGGATATTGCCCGAAGGCCAGTGACGCTTCCACCAGCGCCCGGTAGTTCGCCAGCGGCACATAGTCGGGCACCGAGTTGGACGAGCCGATGGCGTAGCCGCCGCCCGCCGCGACGCTTCGGATGCGCTCCTGCACCGAGGCCCGGATCTCTTCCGGGCTGCCGCGCGTCAAAAGATCCACGTCGATATTGCCCAGCAACGCGAGCCGGTCGCCGTATTGCCGCTTCACCGCAACGATGTCCATTGCCTTGGGCTCGATGGGATGAAGTGCATCCAGCCCGCAGGCGATCAGATCGGGGATGATCTGGTTGACCTTCCCGTCGGTGTGCATGATAAACGGCAGGCCTTTGCTGTGGAGGATCTCCCCCACCTGCTTGTAGAACGGGAACACGTGCACCCGGAGGAACCGGGGGCTTTCGAGCAGTCCCGCGCAGTGGGCCAGGTCGTCGTCCAGCAGGAATGCGCCCAGCGCGGGATGATCGGTTGCCTGGTCGATGGCGACAATCTGCAACGCTTGCAGCCTCTCCAGGAGCGCTACCGCCAGCGCCGGATCTTCGCCAAGCGCCGTCCAGAACCGCTGCATGCCCATCCACACGCGGGCGTGCATCAACATGCCTCCGGCTATGGCGATCAGGCGCATCCCATCAGGCAACAGCCTGGCGGTGGCGTCCAGCAGGTCAAGCCGGACGGTCCCCGGCTTGGGCCATGGGAATGTCTCCAGATCGGCCCAGGACGTGATGAAGCCGCCCTCTTCGGCCGCCCATTCGCGGCTCGTATCGCAGTGCGTCGTGCGGACCTTCCGGGAGCCGTCCGCGTAGCCGCTTTCCAGCACGGCCATCACTTGCCCGCCGATGCCGAACTTGATCGGGACGAAGTCATAGCCGGCCGCGACGTGGAATGCGACGAAGTCCGGCAGGTAGCTCAACGCCTCGTCCAGCGGCGGCGGCGTCAGCGTGATGCCGACGCGAGACGGGTCGTGGATGGGCCGGCCCATGAACCCCGTCATGACGACATCAGCGACGGAGACCTCGTACAGCGGCACGTAATCGGGCTCGCCGCGGCGCAAAAGCGCGGCCCGCAGGCGCTCGAAGTCGGGTTTCCGTTCAGGTGTTTCATGCTGCATCAGCAAGCTCCTTGGGAACGATCTGACCATCCTTCATTCTCAGCACGGTGTCCACGTACCCATCTACCAGGGAATCGTGCGATGCGACGAGCATAGTCACGTGTTCCTCATGTACGATGCGCTGGAAGATGGCCAGGATCTCGCGTGCCGTGCCGCTGTCCAATTCGCCCGTCGGCTCGTCCGCCAGGATAAGCTGCGGCCGGTTGGCGAGCGCCCGCGCGATGCCCACCCGCTGTTGTTGGCCGCCCGACATCTCGTAGGGCCGATGGTGGAGCCATTTGCTCAGCCCCACCAGATCGAGGCAGTGGAGCGCGCGCGTGCGGCGCTCCCGGCCCGTCACGCCCGCGATGCGCAGTGCGAGCTCCACGTTCTCGTAGGCCGAGATGGTGGGGAGCAGGCCGAACGACTGGAAGACGAAGCCCACCCGTTCCCGCCGCCAGCGCGTCAGTTGGCGGTCGCTCATCCTCGCGATCTCGGAGCCGAAGACGCGCACGATGCCCGAGGTGGGGCGATCCAGCCCGCCGATGCAGTTGAGCAACGTGGTCTTGCCGCTGCCTGAACGCCCCTTGACGGCCACGAACTGCCCCGCCTGAATCTGCAACTGAACCCCGCGCAGCGCCTGCACCTCGCGAGGTCCCACTTTGTAGATACGCCAGACGTCCGAAGCTTCGAGGACCGGCGCAGCGGTTTGCTCGATGATTCGTTCGGTCGTCATGCTGACCTCCGATCGCCTCGCCGCCAGCGCCCAAGCAAACCGGCGCTGCTGCGACCCTTAGGCGCCGCAGCCAGCTCGCCGGCCAGCTTTTCGGCCTCATGCGACTCAGCAGCGCTCTGCGCAGGACGGATGGCGATCTCATCCTCACGCAATTCCAGCCGCACGCGTCCCTTGATGCTGAGCCGCTCCAGGTATTCCTTCGGCACCTGGAGCCGGCCGACCGCGTCTACAACCACCAGCTCCTCAAAATGCGATGCTTCAGGGGTGGCGTCGGCCGTTGCCGGTGATTGCCCGTCCGCTGGCGCTTCGGCTGCCGGCTGGCGCATGGTCTCGCTCGCTGTCCGTCCATCGCGGATGGCGACGACCCGGTCAACGCGGTAGGCGATGGCAGGGTCGTGGCTGACGATGATGGTGGTCACGCCGTACCGCTGGGTCAGATCCTTGAAGGTCTGGTAGATGGTCAGGGCCGTGGCCGAATCCAGCTCGCCGGTCGGCTCATCGGCCAGCAGCAGCGAGGGATTGTTCGCGAGCGCGACCGCGATCGCCACGCGCTGCTGCTCGCCGCCCGACATCTGCTGCAAGATGTGGCGCCGCCGTTCGGCCAGCCCCACACTGCTCAGCAGCTCTTCGGCGCGGCGGCGTTTTTTGCGCCCGGTGAGGCCCGCCAGCGTCATCGGCAGCATGACGTTTTCGAGCGCATTCAGATAGGGCACCAGGTTGCGTGCGCCTTGTTGCCAGACGAAACCCACCTTGGCGCGGCGATAACGGTCGAGCGCGAAGCCCGACAACTTGAGCAGATCATAGCCGTCCACCCAGACCCGCCCCGCTGAGGGGTGATCCAACCCGCCGAGGATGTTCATCAGGGTGGATTTGCCGCTGCCGCTGGCACCTACAATGCCCAGCAGTTCCCCGCGCTTGACCACCAGATCGAGACCCTGGAGCGCGACGACCTCCAGGTTGGCGACCTTGTAGATCTTGACCAGGTTGTCGCAGATAATCAGGGGTTCTTCCATGTTTACACCGTCTCACCCAGCTTGATGGCCTGGAAGATCTTCATGCGCAGGAGCAAGATCGCCAACACGACCAGGGCGACCACGAACAGCAGCCCGAAGAGCGCGTAAATGCGGAAGATGGCGGGCCAGGCGATCTCGACCAGGAACGGCGGGACGCGGGCTCCCACTTCTGTTCCAACTTGCAGGTAAGGAATAAACAGATGGCTGATCCAGGCGCCCAGCCCTGTCCCTGCGGCCAGCCCGGTAAGAATCAGAAAGACCAGCTCCCAGGCCAGGAAGGAGGTCATTTGTCCGGCCGAGAGACCGACCGCGCGCAGGATGCCGAGCTCGATGGTGCGGCGGCGGAAAGAGAACAGGGCATAGAGCAGAAAGCCGAGCACCGTGAGCAGGGCCGCGGCGAGAAAGCCCACCGAGAGCAATCCGAACAACCCCTGGCGCTCGGGACGGCGTTGCTCCTCCGCGATGCTGCGCAAGGGCGCTTCCCACTTGATGACGTTCAGCCCGAGATCCTGCACCCCCTTCGCGATCCCTTCATAGTCAGGGTTAAGGCCAGTGGTCACCCATACGTTGTACGGCACCTCCCCGCCCACCTGCTCGAAGAAGTAGTCCAGGTTGCCCACGAGGAGAGGGCCATCCTCTGGATACCAGGTGGGAAAGAGGTCGAGCACGCCGACGATCTTGAGCGGCACCTCCGCGTTGGCGCGATAGACCCCGGTCTCTATCCGCACGGTGTCGCCTATCCGCAGCGCATACTCCGCCATCGTTGCGCGGGAGATCAGGACGCCATCGGGAGCGACTGCCAGGCTGTTCATCAAGACGCCGAGTGAGCCTGGCGCAAAATCGCGGCGCCAGAAGGCCACGCGGGGAAAGTCCGCCCGATCCACGCCGAAGAAGACCCCCGTGGAGTTGCTTTTGGGCAGGAGGACGTTGACGGAATAGCGCCCTACCCGTGTGGCTGCCTTGATCCCCGGCACCTTCAGATGCTCAGAAACGGGCAGGAAGAGCCAAAGCGGGCCCTCGTTCGTCGTCACTTCGGCCGACTCCCCTCCGGCAGACGTGCCAGTGTATGCGCCTTCGGGCACTCCTTGCCCCAGCTCATCCAGGCGCATATCTGCGCCGACCTTATAATAGCTCTGGTCGTACAGATGATTGTCGAGCGTGGTCGCCAGCGAGGCTGTGAACGCCGACAGGCTCAGCGTCAGGACCAACAGGAGCAAGGGAGCAGCGTAAAAGCCCGGGACGCGCGCGAGGTGACGGGCAGCCAGGAGCAGTCCCACGCTGCGCGTGTGGGACGCCACCCACGTTACGGCCCGCATCACCAGGGGCAACAGCCGCAGGATCACCAGGGTGATGGCAAAGACACCCAGGGAGGGAATGAGAAAGAGCAAGGGGTTCTGGAAGGGATCATTCGGCAACGTATCCCCGAATATCGGGAGATTGATGATGCTGCCCTGTTTGCGCAGCACATAGATCCCATAAGCGGTGGGGATCAGCAGCGCCACGTCCAGCCAGGCGCGCTGCCACCAGGGAGGGCGCAACGTGCGTGCCCTTTCTTGCTTGTAGGTGATGATGGTGTGGCGCGCCGCGCCCAGCGTAGGGATCAACTGGGTGACAAGCGCCACCCCTGCCATCGCCAGCCCGAAGCGCAGAGTATCCAGCGACATGCGCACGTTTAGCAGATCGGTCGCCGGGCTCAGGGCCAGGAAGCTGCGCGTCCGGCCAATCGTCTGGGCGAAAACCTTGCTGAGCGGCCAGCCGAGCGCCAGGGCCACCGCGTTGAGCGCGAGCGCTTCCAGGGCCGCGATGCCCACCACCTGGAACATCGTGCCGCCTCGGCTGCGCAGCACGGCGATCTCGTTGCGTTGCTGGCCCACGGTCAACCCCACCACAAGGCTGATGAAAGCCAGGATCATGCCGATGATCGGAACGCTGAACGCGAAAAGCAAGATCGTCAGCAGAGTGGCGGCCGTCTGGTACTTGACCAACGCTTTAGCGGGTGAGTATTCCAGCGTGACGCCGGGCAGGTATTGCGTGGCGAGCTGGGTGACCGCGTTCAGATGGCCCAACAACGGCCCTGCATCGCGGGGGCGGAGATTGGTGCCGTCCAACACCAGATACCACAAGGCCATGTAGATGGGATCTCTGAGCGCGGGCACGATCTGGTTGGTGAAGGTCTCTTCGGGCACGAAGAATACTTCCGAGAGGGCCCAGGGCTGGTAGAACCAGTAATCCTCTTGCTCGTCTTTGGCAACCCACACGCCGGCCACGCGCACCGTGAACTGCACGGGCGTCCCGTTCTGGCCCATCCGATCGTTGAACATGAGGTAGGTCTCGCCGACCTGGAACCCGAGCTTGGTCGCCAATACATCGCTGATCAAGACCTCGACCGGGTCACTGATGCGTCCGGTGGCGACGGCGGGGAAGTGGCCTTCCTTGATCGTCACATGGGCCGCGAAGTCGGTCGCCGTGCCGATGCCTGCATAGCCCAACTGGTTGCGGATCGTCAGATAACCGCTGCTGGTGTCGCTGGGAAACAGCCGCAGGAAATCCGTCTTGAGGAAGCGTACGACCTGTTTTGCCGGCAAGCCCAAATCAGCGATCGCCTGCCCCGTCAGGTAGGAGTTGGCCGCAAGGACATTCTCCCACTGGGCCAGTCTGCCTGGGTTGGAGATCTGGCGAAACATGATGGCGAGCGGCGGACGGCTCTCGCCCGTTTGTGACCTCTCGGCCAGTGTCCCGGTGAGAGTACGGCCGTACACGGCGTCGGCATACAACGGCACGCTGAGGGTGAGCGCCACGGCCACCGTCAGGCCCACCGCAGTCAGCAAAGCCAGCCGACGCTGCGCGAAAAGCCGCTTAACGGCGACAACGAAGATCGCCCCGACGCGAAGGAAGATATTCATGCGCAGCGCAGCCCCTACTGCCCGACCACGATCTGACCTTCGGTCAAACCGCTGGCGATCTCGATGCGGTCATCGCTCTCGAGGCCGACCTTGATGTCCACTCGCCGCTGACCGCCGCCTTCCTGAACGACGACAAACCGGCGCCCCTCAAACGTGCGAATGGCGACCGGGGGCAGCCAGAGGACATTCGGCCTTTCATCCAGCACCAGCGCCACCCGTGTGAGATCGCCTGACTGGTAACCGGCCGCCGTAGCATCGCTCTCCAGTGCGATGTGCAATGATCTGTCTTGATTGGAGCCGGCCAGCGGTCCGGTGGCCGGCAGGCGGCTGATGCGCCCCGCGATCTCCACACCGGGTTGGTCAACCAACGAGATGGTTGCCGGCATGCCTTCGCTCAATTGGCCCTGCAGGATGTTGACCGTGTCGACGCGTACCTCCAATTCGCTGAGATCAGACACGGTCGCCACAAAGGTGAAAGCGTCGATCGCCGCGCCCTCGCTGAGAATAAAGGCCACCTGTACCTGGCCATCGAAGGGCGCCACGATCTGCGCGTCTGAGATTGCTGATTGGAGCTTGGTCATCGCGAGCTGCGCCTTGCTGACGTCGTTGACCAGCAACGGATCCATTCCTCCGCTCAGGTCGTCCAGGGCAATCTGCGCCAGATCCACCTGGCGCTGGGCAATCGTCACCTGGTGACCATGCACCGCGATATCCTGCAAGGCCAGGTCGTAGGCGGCCTGGGCTGCTGTGTAGTTCAAGGTCGCCTGCTGGAGGGCCACCGCCTGCGCGGTGGACCCCCGGTCGTTGCGCCAGGCGATGGCATCGTAGGCCGCCTGGGCCTGTTGGCGCTCCAGGTCCGCCTTTTCCAGCGCCACTTCGGCTGCCTTTTTGCGCGGGGTGGGGTCCTGGGCCTTGATGATGGCGAGGTTCTCCCTGGCAATGTCCAGGTTGGCCTGCGCCCGTTTGATGTTCTGCTGAAGCTCGGTCTCGGCCGCTTTCAGCCGCGCCTGGGCGCGTTCCAACTCCAACTGGCTGGCAGTCAGGTCGCGTTCCAGGTTGCTGATCTCCAGCTCGGCCAGCAGTTGACCGGCTTTCACCATGTCGTTTGACTCGACAAACACTGCGCGCACCCGGCCGCTGACTTTGAAGAACAGATCCTTTTGCGTGATCGGAGCGATGCGGCCGCCGAGCACCACTTGCTTGACGACATCTCCCCGGGCTACGGTGTATGTGGGCTTGGCAACTGCCACCGGCGTGGGGATCGGCGTCGGCGTGGCTTCTTCCGACAGAGCGCTGCTTGCCCTGCCTGCGCTGCCCGCAGGCAACAGGGTGCACCCTGTCAAGACGAGCAGCGCTAACAGCAGCGCCGCCAGTAACCGGAGGCGTCGTCGAAGAGGAGTTGTTGAAATCATGGCAGTGACCTTTTTAGGTAGTACCCAAAACTCACCTTATTACCTTTTTCAGAATTGCAGCGGATAGCGACCGTAGCGTTCCCCTGCCGCCAGGTAGGCGCGGTAGTTGGCCTCCGGGATGGCGATAGCGTTGTCGGGTCCCAGGATATAGCCGCCGCTGGGCGCCAGCACCTGGATGCATGTTCGTACGTCCGCATCCACTTCATCGGGGGTACCCTGGCTGAGCGCACCCTGTGAGTTCACGCCGTACATGAATGTCAGCCGGTCGCCGTAGAGCCGTTTGAGTTGAACGTGATCGTTCGACCCGGCCTGGATCGGGTCGAGGACATCCACTCCGATCTCGATCAGATCGGGCACGACTTCCATGATATGACCGCAACTGTGCAGGAAGAACATCGCCCCGACTTCTTTGGTCGCGCTGACGATACGCGCCAGCTCGGGTTTGATGAGCCGGCGCCACATGCGGGGGGACATGAGCAGGCTGTTCTGGCCGCCGTAGTCGTCCGTGGTCCGGATGGCGTCAGCGCCACCGGCAACCAGGCGGCGGATCAGGGCGATCTGGTAATCGGCGATGCGATGCAGGAGGATCGCGACGTCGGCCGGCTGTTCGGTCGCGGCCACAAAAAAGGCTTCCATGCCCATGAGCAGATAGGCGCGCTCGAACAGCAGATACGGCACCTCGGCCATCACCAGGTTCGCTTCCCGGTCGATGCCGTCGAACATGGCGCCGAACATGTCCGGTTCACCCGGGTCGGGGAAGTGATAAGAGGCCAGCGCCGCGAGATCTGCCAAAGGATGCTCGACGGCGTAGGCCTGGATACGCGGCTCCCATTCGAAACCGGCCGGCAGCCCGCCTTCCCACCGCACGCCCCACCGGTCTACCCCGGCCTGGTATAACATGCTGTTGCGATAATGGAGCCGGGTCATGCCCGGGATGCGACCGTCCATGCGCCGCACGGGCACATATTCGGGGCCATCGCGATGGAGCGCGCGCAGCAGATTCTCTTTGGGGTTCATCCGTGTCCTCTCATAGGGCGGCCTCCTGTCGCAGCCGACTTCATCACCACGAAGGCACAAAGACACGAAGGTCTCAAAGGCTTTGTGTCTGGTGTCTTCGTGGTAAGGAAGATGTTCGCGGGCAACGCGAATATTGCATGGTAATACTATTGCCGAATCGGATACGTGCCGTATTCCAGCAACGCCTCGCGCATCGCCAGGAAGTTCTCAAGCTTGACGTAACGAGTGATCCCCGCGCCCGACGCCAGGCCATAGCCGCCGCCCGGCGCCAGCTCTTTGATCTGCTTCCGCACTTCAGCGCGCACTGCCTCCGGCGTCCCCTGTCCCTCGGTGAGGGTGTAGCCCAGGTCCACGTTGCCGAAGATGGCGATCTTGTCGCCGTAGCGCCGCTTCAGCTCGTAGATGTCCATCGCCTTCGGCTCGATGGGGTGGAGGGCGTTGACACCGAGGGCGATCAGATCGTCGAGGACCTGCCACAACCGGCCATCGGAGTGCATGATGAACGGGAACCCGGCCGCGTGGGCAATACCGGCCAGCTCCTCGATCCACGGGAAGAAGTACTTGCGGAGGATCTTCGGTGAGACGAGCAGGCTTTCGGTGTAAGCCAGGTCATCGCCGTACCAAGCCGCGACGACGCCGGGCAGCTTGACCACCCGGCGCATCACCGCGCATTGGATCTGCCCGACCCGCGCCGCGGTCTCGGCGACGAAGTCGACGTCGTCGGCCAGCATGGTGGAGAAGTGCTCGTAGCCCATGAGGATCCATGTGCGGGTAAAAACCCCGCCGACGCCGGTGATGATGCCAAGTCCGGGCGGCAACACTTTGGCCGCTTGCAGCATGTCCGAAACATCGACCGTTTCCGGGTCAGGCCATTCGATCTTGTCCGCATCGGCGCGTGTTTGCAGCGGTCCCGGCCCGTAGGTGCCGACCGTCTCAGAATCCGGCGCGATGGAGTACATGAAGGAGCGCATGGTGCCGGTGGAGCTCACAGGCGTGGTGCCGGGATAATCGTAGTTCGCTCGCAAGTAGATGAAGTCAAACCCGGCCTCCGCCTGGAATGCCACGTGATCGGCGATGGTGCGGATGGGCCGCCCCATGAACTGATCTTTCATCGCGGTGTCAGCCTGAAAGTCGGCCAGGGGCACGCGATCCGGTTCCTCGTGCGCGATGGTCTTCAGCAGACGATGGTAATCGGGTTGAAAGACTGCTGCCATGATTCTACTCCTGGTTTGCTCTTGTCATTTATGCGACGTCGTTCAGGCTCACGCCGTGCTCCTGGGCGACGGCCACGATCGCATCCCAGGTGGCGTCGGCGATGCTGATGCCGGTCTCGGCGTGCGCAGCACGCTGTTTGATCTCGGGTTCGCCGGGAATCATCACTTCCTGGAAGCCCTGCGCCGGTTTGACCCGCTTGAGCCGGGCGAAGAAGGCGTCCGTGTTAGCCCGATATTGCGCCGGGTCGGTGAAGTGGGCGATGTCGATCACGATGGCGAACGCCGCGTTGCCGCCGAGACCGAACGTCGGGATGCGATCCGGCCGCTCCGACAGGCCCGCGCCGGTCAGTCCGCCGCACAGCAGCTCGATGAACATCGACAGGGCATACCCCTTGTGCTCGCCGAACGGCAGCAGCCCACCGCCATCCAGAAACTCGCGCGGGGTCCTGGCCGGGCTGCCGTCCGCGGCGACCGCCCAGCCTTCCGGGATCGGCATGTCCTTGTCGGGCGCCAGCTCAATCTTCCCCGCGGCGACGACGGACGTGGCATAATCCATTACGAACGCCGGGTGCTCGCCGGCCGGCGCGCCGGTCGCGATCGGGTTGGTGCTGAGCACCCTTTGTGCGCCGCCATAGGGCACCACCAGGCCGCCGTTCGGGCCCCCGCTGGCTGCCACCAGGCACATCGTTCCTGCCGCGGCAGCCTTCTCCGCGTACTCACCCAGCCGGCCGATGTGCGCGCTGTGGATTAACCCCACGCCGGCGATCCCCTCGACCCGGCTTTTTGCGATGGCCAGGTCGAGCGCCGTATGCATGGCGGGTTGCCCGAATCCCCAATGGCCATCCACCGTGGCGACAGCCGCCCCGTCGTTGACGACCTCGGCGCGGGCAGCCGGCTTGAACCAGCCCGCGGTCAGGAAGCCGTGGTAGCTGGCGATGCGCAGCACGCCGTGGGAGCTGAATCCTGCCAGGTCGCTGTCTACCAGCGAATGCGCCACACACTCGGCGATGTCATCGGGCGCGCCCCAGGAAATGAAGATACGCCGGGCGATCTCATGCCAGCGGGCGCTGCTCAAGGTCTTGGTCATGTTTGACACCTATCAGTTTACCAAAGTGTCGCGCCGCCGTCCAGGACCATGATATGGCCGGTCATGTACGAAGACGCGTCGGATGCCAGGTAAAGGATAGCGCCTTTGATCTCTTCCACCTGGCCGAACCGCCCCATCGGTTGCCCCGCCAGCATCCGGCTCATGATGTCGGGGAAGGTCATGAGGGTGCTGTTTATTTCGGTAGCGATGAAGCCGGGTGCAATGCCGTTGACCCGAATCTTGTGCGGCGCCCAGTTCGTCGCCATGCCGCGCGTCAGGTGCGACACGCCTGCCTTGGCGACGCAGTAAGGCACGTTGTAGCGCGGCGCGATGTTGGAGATGATGAGGGCGTTGATCGAGCTTATGTTGATGATGACGCCGCCCTCGCCGCGGCCGATCATGTGCTGGGCCACGGGCTTCGACATGTAGAACATGTTGTTCAGAAGGCCGTCCATGAACTCGTGCCATTCCGCGTCCGTGACGGTCTCCAGCGATTTGCCGCGCGTGCCGATACCGGCGTTGTTCACCAGGATGTCGATCTTGCCGAAACGGCCGATCACCTCGTCCACAAACGGCTCGATCTCGGCGGTCTTCGTCACGTCGACTTTGGCGAAGAAGGCCCGCCGGCCCATCGCCTCGATCTCCCGCGCGGTCGGTGTGCCGTCGGTGCTGCGGCTGCAGATCGCCACATCCGCGCCGGCCTCGGCCAGCGCCAGGGCCGCCTGCCGGCCGAGGCCCCGCGCCCCGCCGGTGACGATGGCGACCTTGCCCGAAAGGTTGAAAAGGTTCAGAACGTTCATGGCTCTCCTTGTCCTTCATAAGAAACCTAACCCAGACGAGCCGGAACCGAACAACTCACGCAAAGGCGCTAAGACGCCAAGAAATCACTTTGCGTCTTTGCGTGAGAGTTTCGTGCTGGCTGTACAGGGATTTCACCGGTAAGCGCCTAACCCGGACGAGCCGGAGAACGGCTCACGCCAAGGCGCCAAGACGCCAAGACGCCAAGAAATCACTTTGCGTCTTTGCGTGAGAGTTTCGTGCTGGCTGTACAAGAATCCCACTGGTTAGCGCCTAAACCGGCTGAATCATTCCCTTCACCTGGGAACGACGCCTTTGTTCACCACATAGCGTGGCGATTGCCCGTGTCGCAGGGCAATAATCGACTCGGCGACCTCGCGGTGTTGTTCTTCGATCGCTTCCAGGGAGGCAGCGCCATAATGCGGCGTGACGATGACATGCCCCATGTGCAGCAGCGGGTTGTCCGGCACAGGCGGCTCTTGCGCGAGCACATCCAGGGCCGCGCCGGCAATCCGCCTGGCGCGCAGCGCCTCGATGAGGGCAGCTTCGTCGATCACCGGGCCGCGGCTCAGGTTGATCAAGAATGCGGTCGGCTTCATCAACCGTAGCCTTGCGCCGTTCAGCAACTGGCGCGTCCCGCCCGTCAAAGGCACGTGCACCGAAACGTAATCGGAACCGGCGAGCACCTGTTCCAGCGTCGCCTCCGCCACGTAAGGCAGGCCGGCGCTGGAGAAATCCGCGTAGGGATCGTAAGCCCGGATCTGTAGTCCGAAGGCGTGCGCACGTTCCGCCACGGCCCGGCCTATCTTGCCGAAGCCAATGAGCCCAAGCGACTGGCCGTGCAGCCGGTGCATGGTGTGGCGGTCAAAATCGCCTGACTCGCTGCGGTCCCATTGGCCCGCCCTGGCATTCCGGGCCAAGGGGAACAGCCGCCGCGCCAGGGCCAATAACAATGCCATCGCGTGCTCGGCCACCTCCTCGATGCAATAAGCCGGCGTATTGCAGACCAGCACGCCGTTCTGGGTCGCGGCTTCAACGTCGATGACCTCATACCCGATGCCATACCGGATCAGGGCACGACAATGCGGCAGAGCCGAGATGAGCTCCCGATCAAACCTGAACCAATGCACGATGATCGCCTGGGCGTCCGCGCAATGGGCCACAACATCCGCCTGGCTTTGGCAGCGCTGGAATTGCAACTCCACGTCCGCTTGTTCCAGCAGCGCCCTCAGCGCAGCATACGGGTAGAGCTCATCCAGAGAATCTACGATGACTGCTTTGAAATGAGTGTCGCCAGTAGAAATCGTCATCAGGCTCCTTTCGATAAGGGCATCTTCGTTATGTCTGCCTGCTCTGAGAATCGCCGCGGACGTGACCGGCACTTCGCAAGTGCCGGTCACGTGGCGGTTTTCACCCGCAGGGGCCGTGGCGCCGCGCCCGGCATGAGAAACTACCCTGAGAATGACGATGGACGATTGACCATAGACGATGGAGGATGACGATGGTCCATGGTCTATGGTCGATCGTCGTTCACCGACAATGGCCGCGGATGAAATCGCCGACGCGAGCGATAGCCTGAACGCCCTCCGGCAGCAGCGCAGCCATCGTCTGCCAGCCATGAAACATCCCTTCCCACTCCTCGTAGGTCACCTCGACCCCACACGCTTTTCCCCGCTCGGCCAGGGCTCGGGCGTCGTCCAGCAACACCTCGATCGTGCCGGCCTGGATCAACAGCGGCGGCAGCCCGCTCAGGTCGGCGAAGACCGGCGATGCCAGCGGTTGGCGGGGGTCGGCGCCTTGCATGTAGAGATCGGAAAAGGAGCGGAGCACTACTGGCGCGATCACGTCCTGATCTGCGTTGGCCTCATAAGATCCGGCGGTCCCGGTCAGGTCCACGAAGGGACACATGCACACGCCGCAGGCGGGCAGCGGATCACCCGCATCACGGAGCGCCAGCAGCGTGGCGGCCACCAGGCCGCCTCCGGCGGACGGGCCGACGATGGCGCAGCGCGCCGCGGGCGTGTCCTGCCGCAGCAGCCAGCGATAGGCCGTCACGCAATCCTGGATCGCGGCCGGGAAGGGCGCTTCTGGCGCCAGGCGGTAGTCGAGCGAAAGCGCCCTGGCGTTGGCCGCCTGGCACAGCCGGGCCACGAAATCACGGCTGCCGGCAGCGGACCCGGCCACATAGCCGCCGCCGTGTAAGAAGAAGATGACCTGATCGGCCTCGACGCCGTCTGCGCTGACCCATTCGGCGGGCACACCATCTGCCATCACAGGGTCAACATGAACGCCGGGCAAAGCTGGCAGGCTCCGGACGCGATCATCCAGGATCCTTCGACGCTCTGGCACCGAAGCGTCGGTCGGAACGGCATTCTTGCGCAGGAAATCCAATGTTTGCGCCAGTTGTGGGCTGGGCACGTCAAGCCTCCTTTAGCCTTTCACCGCTCCCATCGTCAACCCCTGCACGACGTACCGTTGCAGGAAGATGAACAGCAGCAGCATCGGGACCGTGGAAATGATCGCTGCGGCCATCATCTGACCCCAGATGAAGATATCGCTCACCAGGAAGCCGGCGATGCCCAGCGAAAGCGTCTTCATTTGCCCGCTTTGCGCCAGTGAGGCCGCGTACAGGAATTCGTTCCAGCACTGCGTGAACGAGAAGATGGCGGCGGTGGCGATGCCCGGCGCGGCGAGCGGCAGGATGACGCGCCGCAAAACGCCCAGGGGCGTGCAGCCATCAATCAGCGCGGCATCCTTCAGTTCCCTGGGCAACGAACGGAAGTAGCCCAGGAGCAGCCAGGTGCAGAATGGCACGCAGAAGGTCTGGTAGGCCAGCACCAGGCCCAGGAAGGTATTGACCAGCTTAAGCCGGTTGAGCAGCATGAACAGCGGGATGAACAACATCGCCTGCGGGATCACGTACGAAAGAAACACGGCAAAACTGATGAACTTGCGCCCGCGGTAGCGGAAGTCGGTGATGCTGTAGGCCGCCAGGATGCCGATGACGAGCGCGATCACCGTGCTGGCCGCGGCCAGCACCGCGGTAATCCAGACCCAGCGGAGAATGTCGGTCGTGCGGAACAAGTCCAGGTAGTTTTTCCAGGTCAAGTTTTTGGCCAGCAGTACCTGGGTCGTGTCATATACCGCCCGCCCTGTTTTCAGGGAAGTCAGCAGCATCCAATAGAAAGGAAAGGTCACGGCGAGCACGAGCACTGCCAGAAGCCCGTAGAGCACGAACCGTTGGCCTAACGTCAGCCGGCGATTGCCTGAGATCATTCTACCTCTTCCTCCTTCCACATCCTGGGCGCGAGGGCCGCAATAAAGATCAACAGCAGCGGTGTTGCAACTAATGATACGGCTGCCGCGTAGCCATACCGATTGGCTCGGAAGGCCTGAAAGAAGGAATAGGTGGCGAACAGGTGCGTGCTCTGGCTGGGACCACCCTGGGTCAGGATCCAGACCAGTGTGAAATCGTTGAAGGTCCAGATCGTTGACAGGATGATGACGATCAAGAGGACCGGCTCAAGCAAGGGCAGGGTGATATTCCGGATGCGCTGCCAGATGGATGCGCCGTCTATTTCGGCGGCCTCGTAGAGCTCGGTCGGGATGCTCTGCAACCCTGCGAGCAAGGTGACGCCGAAAAATGGGAAACCACGCCAGGTGTTCGCGATGATCAACGCCAGCCGCGCCAGCCAACGGGAAGCGAGCCATGCCGGCGGCATGTGCAGCAAGCCAGACCCCATCAACACGAAGTTGATGATGCCTCCCGTCTCCGCGAACATCCAGCGCCAGGTGAGCGCGGTCACCAGCACCGGCGCGATCCACGGCAGCAACAGCCAGCCGCGAAAGAAGTTGCGCGCCGGGATTGCCTCATTCAGCACCAGGGCCATCACGAGACCGATAATCGTCTTGAAGACGACACTGGCGACCGCATAGAGGATCGTGTTGACAATGACATCGGTGAGGGCGCTGTCTTTGGTGAAGATCTCGATGTAGTTAGCCAGCCCTACAAACCGCTCCGGCTGGCCCGGTAACTTGTTTTGCAAGCTCAGCAGAACCGCCGAGAATATCGGATAGGCGAGGAGGCCGAACAGGACAAGCAGCAGCGGTACCGCCAACACGACACCCAGGCTGCTTCGCTGGAACTCTCGACCACCTGGCGATAGTCTGTGCCAGAGATTACGGAGCGGTTTAGGCTTTGAGAGCGCTGTCTGGCTCATGGGTTGGGGTCTCCTCACGGGTGACCTTCGAGGTCCCCAAAGACCTCGAAGGTCTGTCGCGCACGCTGCTACTACTTCATCTGATCGAGGATCGTCTGCAGCTTCGTCACCGCGTCTGCGATGGCCTGGTCATAGCTCCAGTTATCGGCTAACACATGGCCGACCATCGCGGCCAGCACTTTCTGGTTGTATGCCTGCAGTGCCGACGGCGTAGCCGGGCCGGGGTAACCCGGCAAGAAGCTGAACGGGACATTCGCCTGCAAGGGTTTCATGAACGGATCCGCCCACAGCTTCATGTCCGATGTGTCGACGTAGGCCGGCATCCGGAAGCCCTGCATCTCCGTCAGCAAAGCCTTGTAGATGTCGGGGGATTCCAGGTACTTGACCAATCCCTTCGCCAGGTCGAGGTTTTTGCTGTAATTGGGGATCAGCATCGCGATGCCAGTGGCGCTCACGAACCGGCCTTTCGGCCCGGCGGGCGGAGCGCCCAGGGCCGTGTTCTTCAGAAGGTCCGGGTCATTGGCGGCCATCCACTTGGCGACGCTGCCGGTGTTCTGGATCATCACCACCTTACCCGACTGGTACTGCGTGTTGTTCCAGGACTCGTCTCCGGTCAGTGTGTCCTTGGGCTCAGCGCCGGCGTCCCAGGCTTTCTTGATCATATCGAGGACCTGGCGCGTCACCGGGGAATCCAGGGTAATGGTTTTGCCGTCCGCGCTGAACACGGAGCCACCGTAGCCCCAAAGCATGGCGTTCAACTGGTTTTCGGTGTCGTAGTTGTTGCCAAGCTGGAGCCCCAGGCCCCAGATCGTGGGCGGGTTGTTGGCCTTGAGGGCAAGCGCGAACGCGTCCTCCCAGGTGTCGGGATACTTGACCCCGAGTTTGTCGAGGATATCCTGGCGAACGTAGAACTCTTCCGTCGCCATCGCATAGGGCACGGCCCATTGCTTGCCGTCAAGGGTCACAGCCGCGAGCATGCCCGGCGTGAAGCCACCCATGTTTTTGTTGAGTTCCGCCACCACGTCGCTGACATCAAGGGCCTGTCCCGCGCTGACGACAGGCGAGATGTGCGCCACGTCAGTATAGAGAATATCCGGGAAGGTTTTGCTCTCCAGCGCGGCGGATTCCCTTGGCAGCATGACGTCCGGCGAATCCTGCACGTATTCGAGATCGAAGCCATTCTGCTGGGCGTATTGCAGCGCCTGGCTCTTGAACATCGCATCGGTAGCCGCGGAGAAGAAGAAGTGATCCACCCACATGGTCAGCTTCGGGCGTTCTTTGACGACCTCTTTCTCCACTTCCTTGGTTACCACGACTTCCTTGGGCACTTCTTGGGTGACGACGACCTCCTTCGGCACCTCTTTGACGACCTCTTGGGTGACGACCTTTTCGACTACCTGCGGCGTAGGAGCAGGGCAGGCGGTCAAGATCAGGCTTGCCACCATCAAGACCACGAACGGGACGAACAGCTTCCTTGACATGCTTCACCTCCGTGCGAGTTTGGAATGGAATAAACGGACGAGATGTTGAAAAGCGTTCGTGATGGCGCGGTACGGCCTCCTTTCTGTGATCGTTGCAGATCACCTCTTCTCATATCCCAGTGGCGGGGACTGGGTGCGCCCGGGGATTGAAGCGATGAGCAGTTGCGTGTATGGATGCTCGGGCCGATCAAACACGCGCAGCGTATCGCCCGACTCGACAATCTGTCCCTTCTGCATCACGTACACCCGCGATGTCAGATAGCGAATGAGAGCCAGGTCATGCGAAATAAACACGATGGTCAGGCCGCGCTCCTGCTGCAGTTGCCGAAGCAGGGTGAGAAGTTGAGCCTGGGCCGATTGGTCTATCGATGACGTGGGCTCGTCCGCGATCAGAACCCTGGGATTCGGCGCCAGGGCGCGGGCAACGCTGACGCGCTGCAGTTGTCCGCCCGACAACGAACGCGGGAAGTGCTCCGCCTGCTCGCTGCTGATGCCGACAGAGGCGAGCAACCGAAAGGCCTGCATCCTGGCTTCTTGCGCGGAAGCGCCTCGCCACACCTGGATTGCCTCTGCGACCCCTTGCCACGCTCGCATCCGCGGGTTAAGCGAGGAATACGGATCCTGGAAGATCATCTGCACTTTCCAGCGTTCGCCGCGCGGGAACCTCGCCTTCCGGCCCGCCCCGAAGACGTGTTTCCCTTCCAATCGCACCTCACCCACGCGCGGCGCTTGCAAGCCGACCAACACGCGAGCGAGCGTCGTCTTGCCGCTGCCGCTCTCGCCCACGATGCCGATGGCATCGCCCGCCGCAACCTCGATGGTTGCGGCACGCACTGCGTCGAAGGCGGCCAGGCGATCGCCGAAAGTGACGGTGACTTCACTGGCTTCGAGCAATGCCTCTGCCATCACTGCGCCTCCATCCGATCTGCGAAGATGCACGCAGATTGTTGCCGGCCGACCGGCCTGAGTTGCGGCTGCAAGCCTTGTCTGCAGGAGTCGTCGGCGAGGGAGCAGCGCGGGGCGAAGCGGCAGCCGGCCGGCCACGCACCAACCGCCGCCGGCTCCCCGGTGATCGTTTCCAGGGGTCGCCCCCGGACGGCGGTATCAACGCGCGAGGCACGCAGCGCACGGGTGTACGGATGGCGCGGCACGCGCGTCAGCAGCTCGACGGCGCCGGCCTCCACAGCCAGGCCGGCGTACATGACCACCATGCTGTCGCAGACCTCTTCGATGACGGCCAGGTCATGCGACACCAGGATCAGCGACATCCCCAGTTCTCGCCGGAGCTTGACCAGCAACGTCAGGATCTCGCGCTGCGTGGTGACATCGAGGGCGGTAGTAGGCTCATCGGCAACGAGCACCTTTGGCCTCTGAGCCAGCGCGGTCGCGATCATCACCCGCTGGCGCATGCCCCCGGAGAGCTGGTGCGGCCGTTCTCCGAGTATCTGCTTTGCCCTCGGGATGCGTACCATGTCGAGCAATTGAAGGGCTTCCCGCTGAAGATCCCGGCCGGCCATGCGCCTCACACAACTGATGGACTCCGCAAGCTGGGCGCCGATCGTGAGCACCGGATTCAAGCCTGCCAGCGAGCTTTGCGGCACGTAGCCGATCTCGCGGCCGCGGATGTGACGCCATGTGGACTCCGGCGCCCCCACAAGATTCCTGCCGCCGCACAGAATGCTGCCGCCGGTAGCCACAGCGCCGTGGCGTCCCAGCGTGCCGAGGAGCGCCCGGCACAGCATCGTCTTGCCGGAACCTGATTCTCCGACCAGCCCTACTGCCTCGTCCCGGTGAACCGTGAGCGTGGCCGCATCAATGACGGGCAGTAGCCGCCCACCCGACTTCTGGAAGCTCACTTTAAGGTCTTGGACTTGCAGGAGAACTGAGTTCTCCACAGCCGCGCCGGCGTCCTGGTTTCCCGGCACGCGTTGTCTCGTGAGCGTCATCGGTCACTCCTCGCCTTTCGCCCGGCTGGTCACGCTCTCGGCAACGAGCGCAACGCCGATGGCCGTCACCGACAGGGCCAGGCCAGGGAACACGGTGATCCACCATGCCCGCTGCAAGAACAAGCGGCCATCGGCCATCATTGCCCCCCATTCCGGCGTCGGAGGTCGGACGCCCAACCCCAGGTATGACAGGCCAGCCACGGTGATGATGACCAGGACGAAGTCGCTCAGCCCGTAGGCCAGCGTCTCGGAATAGATGTTGGGCAGAAAGTGCCCGAGCAGGACGCGGGCTCGCGAGTAACCGAGCACCTCTGTGGCCTGCACAAACTCTACATCCCTCAAAGTCAGGGCGCGCGTTCTTGCTACCCTGGCGTAGCGGGCCCAGCCGGTCAAGAGCAATGCAATCAGCAGTCCTTGCAGACCCGTACCGACGATGCCCAGCACGCCGATGAGCAGGACAATGAAAGGAAAGGCATTGATGGCATCGATCACCACCTGCCAAAGCAGGGACACAAGCGGGGCCTTGGTTGAACCGAGCATCGCGCCGATAATCGTGCCGATGAGCAGCGGAATCGTGACCCCTGCCAACGCCAGCGCCAGGTCGAGCTGGGCGGCGGCAAAGGTGCGCACGAACACATCTCTGCCCAGGGAGTCGGTGCCGAAGAGATGCCGAGGACCGGGCGGCTCGAACTGCTCGCCAGCCGACGAGATCGCGCTGTAGGGGCTGATCATGGGAATTACCAGTCCCATCAGGACCATCGCAAGCAAGATGGCGAGCCCGACATGGCCTGTCCTGTTCAAACGCCGGAGAGCAACGAGCACTGGAAACCTCATTTAGCTTTGGTGCGTGGATCGAGCCACGCGCTGGACATGTCCGACACATAGCCAACGACTACCACAAACAGTCCCAGAACCGCGACTCCGCCCTGGATCACGGGGTAATCTCGGATCTGGACGGCCTCAATCAGGAGGGTGCCCATGCCCGGCAGGCCGAAGATGGCTTCCACCACGATCGCTGACCCCACCAGTTGCCCTATGATATAGGCCAGGAGGCTGATCGTCGGTGCGATCGAAGGCCGGATCAGGTAGCGCCACATCATCACGCGTCTGGGCAACCCCCGCACGACGGCGGTCTCAACAAACTCCTGTTCGGTCGTATCGATGATCGAGCTCTGCAATACCCGCGCGAGCAGTGGCACCAGCACGGTACACAGCGTGAGCGCCGGCAGCCACAGATACCGGAGGGCAACGGGAAATCCGGCCACATAGCCCGCCACGGGCGCCATTCTGAGCCGCATTGCAAAGAACAGGATCAGCAGCAATCCCGAAAAGAACACCGGCATGGCAAGCAGCAGCGACGCCGCCACCCGGAACGTATGTCCAAACCAGGTGCGGTGATGGAGCGCCGCGACCAGGCCCAGGGGCACCGCCGCCAGCAGAGCCATCGCCGCGGTCAGAAAGACCAGCCAAAGCGTGACGGGTAAGGCCCGCCCTATGAGCGCGATGACCGGCTGGTGACTGGCAAGCGAGATACCCAGGTCGCCGCGGATTACATTGCCGAGATACCGGGCAAGTTGCTCTGGGAAAGTGCCGTTCAGGCCGAGAGCTTCCCTAAGCTGCGCAAGGTTCTCGGGCGTGGCTTGATCGCCGAGCAATATCGCCGCGGGATCACCTGGCGCGAGCCGCAGCAGCAGAAAGGACACCAGCATGACCCCGAAACTGACCAGGAAGGCCCGCCCCAGCCGCAGAACCGCTCCGCTGCCAAGCACCCCCCGGAGTTTCTCCCAGGGTGCAGCGGAAGAGGATGTACCTGCCGCTGATCCTACGCCCATCTTCACAAGAGTCACTCCTCTTGCAGGCCCGGCGAAACTCCGCGCCTCACCGGGCCTGCTGCGCGCTGTGATCCGGCGCTTCTGAATTACTTGCCGGCCAATACCTCCGCCAGGGTCTTCACCATCGGGGTCTGGCTGAGTTTTACGAACTCGTAAGCATCTCCCGGCACACGACTGCCGTGCAGCTCGACCCGATCGGTCACCGGGATGAACCACATATCGTCTGCCTCCATCTGGTTAACCTGGTGGTACATGTCCAGGCGTTTTGCCGGATCGGTTTCGACGCTTGCCTTGGCGATGAGATCCCACAGGGCCTCGTCTTGGGTGCGGCCCCAGGTTTCCGACCAGACCCCGCCCTTGCCGAAGAACCCCAGGAAGACGCTGAGCGGGAAGGAAGAGACGCCCGCAAAGACGGCCTCATAGTCGCCTTTGCCCTGCCTGTCAATTGCCACGGCATCGTCGACCGGATCCACAGTCACATCGATGTTGAGATCGGCAAGATTCTCCTTGATTACGAGCGAGCCATTGGTCCAGCCTGCCCGCTGGCCCCAGGTCATCAGGGTCATCTTGAAACCGTTGGCGTAGGGCGTACCGGCCAGCAATGCCTTGGCAGCCTCGAGATCGCGCTTGCCGCCGTTGGGCAGGGCTTCCGAAGCCTCAGGGATGCCTGGATAGATCAGCCCGGTCGAGGGCGTCATGACGCCGAAGAAGGCCTTCTTGGCAACCGCCTCTCGGTCGATCGCCAGCGAGATAGCTTTGCGGACATCGGGGTTAGCGAGCGGCGTGTCTGGCCTGCCGCCATTGACCGCAACCATCATCGTGCCGGCAATCGGCACGCCAAACGTGCGGACCTCGGGCGGATAATCGGCGGCGGTCCCCAGCGGCAGGTCGTTGACGTAATCCAGTGTGCCCTGGGCCAGTTGTAGCACGCGGGAGGTGAGGTCGGACACGTAAACGATCTCGATCTGCTTGATCGCCATCGGCCCGTTGACGTAATACGGGTTCTCCTCGAGGAGCGCCCGGTTGGAGTTGGGAACCCACTCTTTGACATAGTAGGGGCCCGACGACAGGGGATGCTCAAAGTACTTGGGGTCGGACTCGACCAGCTTCTTGGGATGGATCTGGAGGAAGATGCGTCCCAGGTACTGGAGGAAATCGGGACTCGGCGACTTCATCTTCCACAGCAGCGTTGAGGCGTCGAGCGCCGTCAGCGACTCGACGTCCTTCGTCAGGCCCTTGTCGGTGATCGGCGCCTTGTAGACCCGATCCCAGTTGTACAGCACGTCGTCAATCGTGAGGGGTGACCCGTCCGAGTATTTCAAGTCGGACTTCAGGGTCATCGTGATGGCGAGCCCGTCCTTAGCTATGGTGTACTTGTCGACCAATTCCGGGACCGCATCATGATTCTCGTTCCAGCGGAACAAGTAACCGTTAGCGAGCGCGGCAACCATGCCGGCCGGTGCGATGATGGTCTGTGTGGGGTCAAGCTGGGTAATGGTCCCGCCGGTGCTCACGCGGACCTTCTCCAGCGGGAACTGCGCGGATAGTGGCACGGCCGTCGGCTCGGGCAAAGGAGTAGGGGTTACCACCACTTCCTTGGGCACCTCTTTGACGACCTCTTTGGTGACGACGACTTCCTTCGGCACCTCTTTGACGACTTCTTGGGTGACGACCTTTTCGACTACCTGCGGCGTAGGAGCAGGGCAGGCGGTCAAGATCAGGCTTGCCACCAT
>Ga0172375_10001299_pt1 | contig 40232 bp, 41 predicted proteins | sample LakKiv1m_FD_114537 | JGI IMG/M metagenome (GOLD analysis project Ga0172375, IMG submission 114537) | Freshwater microbial communities from Kabuno Bay, South-Kivu, Congo - kab_092012_11.1m | ecosystem: Environmental > Aquatic > Freshwater > Lake | place: Democratic Republic of the Congo... | reverse complement strand
TATATGGCGTATAATATAGCAGTAAGTGGAAATTAGTGGATTAAAGTGGAACGCCGGCCCTCCGGCGTTCCATCATAAATAGGAAGATAGAACATATGTTCCTTGGTCAATATACCCACACTGTAGACGAAAAAGGCCGGTTGACGATCCCGATCCGGTATCGTGATTTGTTGGCTGATGGGGGGTTCTTGACCAAGGGTTTTGATCACAATCTGATGGTTCTTTCTACGCCCTCGTTCTCCGATTTAACCTTGCAGGCAAATGACCTCAGTGTGACCGATCAAGATTCGCGCATGATGATCCGCCTGCTCTACTCCAACGCAGTGCAGGTAGAGTTCGACAAGTTGGGGCGTCTGGTTCTACCGCAATTTTTGCGAGAAATGGTAGATATTCACACAAATGTCGTCATTGCAGGTGTCGGGGGTTTTTTTGAAATCTGGTCTGAAGATCGCTGGCGAAACCAACATCTCATGATGAAAGATAGCGAGAAGACAGCCCAGCAATTCATGGCTTTCTCGCTAAAGGTGAAGTAATGATCACCGCGAAGGCGCCCCGCTCACCCCGCCTTTCGCACCAACCGGTACTTTACCAGGAAGTATTGCTGGCGCTCGCCCCGACTGCGAATGGGCTCTACATAGATGGCACTCTTGGCGCCGGTGGACATGCCGCCGGCATACTGGAACTCAGCGCTCCCAGCGGGCATTTGCTCGGTCTGGATATGGATCTGACCGCGCTCACTCTAGCCAGGGAGAATCTTCAAAGCTTTACCCCGAGAATCGAGCTTGTCCAAGCCTCTTATACTGACATGAATGAACATGCCGCCAGACTGGGTTGGGTGGGGCGGGTTAACGGCATCTTGCTGGATCTCGGTCTCTCGTCCATGCAATTGGACGATCCGAACCGCGGTTTTTCATTCCGCGGTGATGCCCCCCTCGATATGCGTTTTAATCAGCATAGCGGTGTAACAGCCGCGGAAATATTAAATAACTCTGGTGAAGATGAACTTCTACGCATTTTTTGGGAATATGGGGAGGAACCTCATGCCCGCCGACTATTAAAATCGATTTTGGCACACCGCCCCATTAAAACTACATTTCAGCTCGCTGATCTTTGCGAGCAATCCATCGGTCGTTCTAACTCAGGTATTCATTCCGCCACGCGAGTTTTTCAGGCGCTGCGAATTGCCGTGAATGCCGAGCTAGAGAATGTCGCAGCGGCATTACCTCAAGCAGTGAACCTTCTGACCCCCGGAGGAAGATTAGCCATCATCACATTCCATTCGTTGGAAGATAGGATCGTCAAGCATTTCTTCCAGCGAGAGAGTAAGGACTGTATCTGTCCACCATCGATGCCAGTTTGCTCCTGTGGACACAAAGCTAGCATTACCATCCGAAAGCCTACATCGATCACTGCTTCGGATGAGGAAGTAAACAGCAACCCGCGTTCACGCAGCGCCCGGCTGAGGGTTGCTGAAAAGCTTATGGCATAAGGTTTGCAAGGCATATGTGTTGAGATGAATAAAAATAATTGGACTCAGGCATACAAGATCGTTCCATGGCGCGGCCAGCTTCAGTGGCTCGGCATCATGGCTGCTGCCTTGCTCATCATTATATTGATCGCCTCCATTTACCTGAGCATCTCATCGCAAGCAGGAATTGCAGGTCGTGGGCTTCAAGTTCAGCAACGTGAAAAATCAGATACGATTGAATCGATCGCTCAGCTTGAAACGGATCTAGCTCGTGTCACATCCTCCACAGAAATGCGCCAACGCGCAAAGAAACTTGGCTTCGAGCCTGTCGCACCGCAGGACTTTACGTACATCATCGTCCCTGGGTATGCCGGACGGCCATCTGCTGACTTATCGCCGCATACAGCAGACATGGTTCCCCCGTCGGTAATTAAAACTGCCTACACCCAATCCATTTGGGATTGGATGTACAGCAGCTTCGTACAACCGGCTTATGGTGAATAGAGGAATATGATGAATTTCCCTCATTATCGCCGCTACCTCGCCATCGGAATCTTTCTGACTGTTGCCGGCGTCTTGATCTTTGCCCAGATGGTTCATATACAAACCAGTGCCAAAGCAGAAGTCGTAACAGATTATGGTGAGACCTGGTCCTATGTCCCGATGACCATTTTCCCAGAACGCGGGAAAATCTTCGACAGACAGGGTAGTTTGCTGGTTGGCAATCAACAGCTTTATGAGATCGGCATCAATCTGGTGGATGTGAACGACCCTGAAACGATCGCCCGTGTTCTTGAAAGCGTGGTTGGATTGAATTACGATGACACTCTGGAAAAGGTTAAAACGAAGGCTTCTGCGGATGCGGCTTACGTCGTTCTGACTGATTTCATCCCCGCCAGCAAAGCCAGTCAAATTCTAGATTTGATGGATACCTACAGTGACATGGCAAAAGATCCGAAGTACGCCAGTACGCCGGCTCCGAGTCTGGATGGTGTCCTGCTCACCCCTCATTTACAGCGAAGTTATCCGGAAGGCTCCCTTGCCTCGAATATCCTGGGTTTCTACACTCTGCAGATCAGTCAGGCCAGCACCACCGCAGACCGTCACGAAATCCGGGTTGGGCAAGGGTATTATGGAATCGAACAAAATTATAATGATCTTCTAGCCGGTAATCCGGTCGATATACGGGCACCTGTCAATCCAAACCTGGTTGATGAAATTCCAGAACTACCTCCTGGAAGTGACCTTGTCCTCACAATTGATCGGGAGATCCAGTCCAGCATGGAATCCGTGCTGGATAAACACGTTAAAAGCTCTGGCGCTGAATCGGGGACATTGATCGTTCTTAATCCTGAAACCGGGGAAGTACTGGCTATGGCTAACTCTCCACGGCTTGACCCAAGCCATTACTGGGACCAGGATAAAAAATTCCTCAGTTCTGTAAATTTTAATCGCGCAGTCTCGTCCACATACGAACCAGGATCCATTTTCAAGGTCATCACCATGGCGAGCGCATTGGATGCCGGCGTGGTCACCCCCGATACCATCTTCCGAGACACCGGAATCTGGGAAGTTGGCGGATATACCATTTATAACTGGGACGGTAACGCCTGGGGTGATCAAACCATGGTGGGTTGTATGCAACACTCCCTCAATGTCTGTCTTTCTTGGGTTGCTTCAGAACTGGGCTCGAAAGCTTTCTATGAATACCTGAACCGTTTTGGCATCGGGCACACTACGGGTATAGATCTGGCAAATGAAGCGAGCTTCCCATTACGTACCCCCGAAGATGGCGTCTGGTCGGATGTCGATCTTGCAACACACTCCTTTGGGCAGGGCCTGGCTGTCACTCCGATTCAACTGGCTAGCGCGATCAGTGCGGTGGCAAATGATGGCGTGATCATGGCACCGCATGTACTGAAGTCCATGGTTAGCAATGGACGGCAATACAACACCACCCCGCAGGTACTATCTAACCCGATCTCCGCAGAAACAGCCCATACTCTAACAGATATGTTGGCCATCTCCCTTGAATCTGAATCATCCGATGCATTGGTGGATGGATATCGTGTAGCCGGGAAAACTGGCACTGCTGAAATTCCTACGGAATATGGGTATTCTCTGGGTGTCACCAATGCTTCTTTCGTGGGTTGGGGACCGGTGGATGACCCCAAGTTCCTGGTTTATGTCTGGCTTGAAAAACCCTCTGCTTCCATTTGGGGATCGGTGATCGCTGCGCCGGTATTTCGTGACGCGGTAAAAGAACTTGTCGTTTTAATGAATATTCCTCCGGATGACATCCGGGCAAATCTGGTCAAGTAGGAGAAACCGTGCTAAATCTGGCAGATGTTATTGAAGCAATAACAGGAACAAGACCAGCGGGTGTCAATACCCTACTGACCGAATCGTTCATCGATTCACGCCTTTGCATCCCTGGTTCCATGTTTATTGCCATCCCCGGCGAACGTACGGATGGACATCACTATGTAGGAGCCGCTTTCCAGAAAGGCGCTGTGGTAGCAATCGTCCAGCAGGATTTGAACAGTCAGTATCCCACAATCAAAGTTTCTGCCGGCATGGCGCTCACAGCAGCCGACTTACCTGTCCTGCCATTCTGCATCCAGGTAGTGAATACAATCCATGCCTTGCAAACTATAGCTCGTTTCTGGCGTAGCAAGCTGGACCTGCGGGTGATCGGGATTACTGGCAGTGTAGGAAAATCAACAACTAAGGAACTTGTCGCGGATGTGCTTTCTTACAAATACCGCACTCTGAAAAACCCTGGCAACCTGAACAATGAGATCGGCTTACCCTTATCTATTCTTCGTCTGGGTCCCGGTTATGAACGCGCGGTGCTGGAAATGGGGTTCTATGTTCCAGGTGAGATCGCTCTATTATGCGAAATAGCCCGCCCCCAGGTGGGTGTCGTAACCAACATAGGTACGGTGCATGCGGAACGGGCTGGCAGTCAGGATGTGATTGCCATTGGAAAATCTGAACTGGTACAATCCTTACCTAATGCGCCATATGGAACAGCCATTTTGAACTTTGATGATCCACGCGTCATGTGGATGAAAGAAAAAACCACAGCCCGCGTGCTGACGTATGGCCTGAACCCTGAAGCAGATATCTGGGCTGACCATGTCGAAGGGGAAGGGCTGGAAGGTATCCGCTTTACCCTGCATTATCACGCAGAGGAATATCCGCTGCGCGTTCCACTCATCGGTCAGCATTCGGTACATACCGCTTTGCGGGCGGCCGCCGTTGCTTTCACTGAAGGCATGTCCTGGGATGAGATCATCATCGCTTTACGACACAGCCATACCCAGCTTCGTCTGGTCGCTGTCTATACCGAAGTTGGGGCATTGGTTTTGGATGATACCTACAATGCCTCTCCTGAATCCACACTGGCTGCGCTGAATTTGCTAGAGGAGCTGGACGGACGCAAAATTGCTGTTCTGGGCGATATGTTGGAACTGGGTCAGTACGAACAGGAAGGACATGAATTGGTCGGAGCCCGCGCTGCGCAATTCACTTCAGAATTATTCACTGTTGGTAGCCGTGGCCGAATGATTGCCCGTGCCGCCCGAGAAGCTGGTATGGCAACCGGAAGTATACATTCCTTTGATACGGCAGTGGACTCAGTGGAACATCTGCGGAAGATATTGAAAAAAGGGGATGTGCTCCTTGTAAAGGGCTCCCATAGTATGCGTATGGATCTGATCGTTAACGCACTGGAGAAGCAGAATGAATGAGACTTCGGTAGCGCTTACTCTGAGCGCGTTCACATTTATTATTGCAGTCATCTGGGGCGGGCCACTTTTGCGTACATTACGCTTTTTCAAGATTGGTAAAGTCATCCGCGTGGAAGAACCAAATGCGCACTCCACAAAGATGGGTACTCCCACCATGGGCGGGGTTCTAATTGTCATCCCGGTTCTATTCGTTACCATTTTATTAAACGCCGCCTCGCTTGTCGGCTTAAACCTGTATGGAAGGTCTGTGATCCTTCCTATCGTGGTGATGGTCGCCTTCGCCCTACTTGGCGCCCGGGATGACTGGGAAGGTATTCGTGGTGTCCGACGTGGTGATGGGATGCGCATGCGCACAAAACTGCTTCTACAGACCATCCTGGCAATCGGTGCCGCCTGCACTCTGCAATTTATGTTGAATGCTCCCGACCTCCACTGGCCAGCTGCGAAACATCCGTTGGAACTTGGATACTGGTATATCCCCATTGCCGCATTCATCATCGTGGCCATGTCAAATGCTGTGAACTTTACGGATGGATTGGACGGACTCGCCGGTTTGATATCGGCTACCTGTTTTGCCGCGTATGGTGTTATCGCACTGATGGCAGGGCAGGTCTTTCTAGCACGGTTTTGCTTCACCATCGTTGGCGCCCTCTTTGGTTTCCTGTGGTTCAATGTTCACCCTGCTCAATTGTTTATGGGGGATACGGGATCACTCGCCATCGGTGCCACCCTGGCATATGTGGCACTGATGACAGGCCAATGGCTAGCTTTACCTCTTGTGGCGATCATACCGCTGAGTGAAGCGGTCAGCGATGTGCTGCAAATCATCTATTTCAAAATGACCAAAGGAAAACGATTATTCAAAATGGCACCACTCCACCTGCATTATGAACTACTGGGCTGGAGTGAAACGCAGATTGTTCAGAGATTCTGGCTGGTTAGCTTGATGGGTGCCATGATCGGCATCGCCTTTACGATGGTGTGATATGAAGAATTGGCATGGGTTGCACGTTCTGATACTGGGAGCCGCTCGACAAGGATTGGCGCTTGCTCGCTACTTGTCTGAGCAAGGTGCGCATGTGTCATTAAATGATCGCCAGACGGACGAACAATTGGAGCGCGCAAAATCTTCGCTGGCAGACCTACCCATCACCTGGATCACAGGCGGGCATCCGCTGACAGCACTCGATGGCATCCAACAAGTGTTCCTTTCCGGTGGAGTTCCAGTTGAAAATCCCATCGTCAGACATGCTCAGGAATTAGGAATACCCGTCTCGAATGATACCCAGGTGTTCATGGAAACAGTCTCTGCGCCCGTGATCGGGATTACTGGTTCAGCCGGAAAAACTACTACGACCACACTCGTTGGCCGCATGGCCAAAGCTGCTGCCGGGGCAAGCAGGTCAGCATGGATTGGCGGGAATATCGGAAATCCTCTGATTGCTGATGTCTCAAAGATCCAGCCTTCGGATCTGGTGGTGATGGAAGTCTCCAGCTTCCAGCTCGAACAAATGACGATTTCCCCTGCGATCGGCGCTGTACTGAATATCACCCCCAATCACCTGGACCGGCACGGTACGATGGAAGCTTATACCGCTGCCAAAGCGCGCATTCTGGAGTTCCAATCATCCAAGGATATTGCCATCCTGAATCGGGATGACGCCGGCTCATCTGCTCTTATCCCTATCTGTAAGGGTCACATTGCCACATTTGGTATGCATCAAGGAAACGGAATGGGTGGGCAGACCTTCATCAGTAATCACCGGGTGTTCTACTCAGACCGGAAAGCTGTCGTTTTATTATTGGATATCGCAGACATTCAATTACGTGGCAATCACAATTTGATGAATGTCCTCGCTGCTTGCAGTATCGCCATGGCTGCCGGCTGGGATCCAACAGCCATTCGCGAAGGCATAATTAATTTCACAGGAGTACCTCACCGCCTTCAATTCGTCCGCGATTTTCGCGGCGCGAAATGGTACAACGATTCAATTGCCACAGCCCCAGAGCGATCGATGGCGGCAATCCGCTCCTTCTCAGAACCCATTATTTTACTTGCTGGCGGACGTGATAAAGACCTACCCTGGCAAGATTTTGCCCGCTTAGCTCATGAACGGGTTACGCATATGATCCTGTTTGGAGAAGCTGCGCCAAAGATCAAAACCGCGCTGGAAAGCTGCAGTATTGGGTCCAATATTCAAACGCTGGAGGTTTGTTCGGGTCTTGCTCAAGCAGTGGAAAAGGCTGCCGGGTATGCCCGTCCAGGATTTGTAGTGTTACTCTCACCAGGTGGCACTAGTTTTGATGAGTTCTTAGATTTCGAAAAACGTGGAGAGGAATTTACAAAATGGGTACAACTACTTTCGTAAAGTCCTCCACTCCCCGCACCCCGGGTAGCCACGGTCACCGACGTATCAATATCGATGTACCACTGCTTCTGATCGTCATTTCCCTTCTATCCTTCGGGTTGATGATGCTTTACAGTGCCAGCTGGGATTATGCGGTGGTCCGTGAGATGGCAGCCAGTTCTATTTTCCTTCGTCAACTGCTCTGGGCTGTGGTTGGGTTGGTCCTTGCAGGCATCGTCTCAATGATCGATTATCATGGGTACCGAAAACTGATCTTATTCATTGTAGGCTTTACTGTCTTCCTTCTCATCCTGGTCCTGATCTTCGGCCGTGGAGACGCAGACACACCTGCTCGGGGTCTGTTCAAGGGATCCGTCCAGCCGTCCGAACTCGCGAAGCTCACTATCATCCTCTACATGTCATTCTGGTTAGACTCCAAAAAAGAGCAGATCCGCACCTTTGGGTTTGGATTCTTTCCAGTCATGGCCATTCTGGCAGTTTTCTTCCTACTGATCTTTGCTCAGCCAGATCTGAGCGCTGCCGCGACCGTAGTGGTGATTGGCAGCATTCTTTACTTCCTCGCAGGAGCTGATTGGCGTCAAATCACACTGGCTATTGCCGGCCTCGGAGTGATCGGCTGGTTATTTCTCAAAGTCTATACCACCGGCGCCGCCCGTCTGGCCTCTTATCTGGCTGGTCTGGCGGACCTTACAAAGTCTAATTATCATGTGATGAGAGCAATGGAAGCAGTCATCCGTGGTGGATGGTTTGGTGTGGGTATCGGTCAATCCAGCGTTAAATTCACCGGCTTACCCGTGCCCCACACGGATAGTATTTATGCCATCGTGGTGGAAGAAACCGGCTTGCTCGGTGCTTCTGTTGTGATCATACTTTTCGGCTTGCTCCTCTGGAGAGGGATCTCAATTGCCCGTAATGCTCCAGATAAATTGGGTTCATTACTGGCTTCCGGTATAACGTTTTGGATTGTCCTGGAAGCTATGTTGAATATGGCCGTGATTATCGGCCTGTTTCCATTCGCTGGAAACGCTCTGCCATTCTTTAGCTCTGGCGGGTCGAATCTGGTGATTACCTTAATCGGGATCGGTGTTCTAATGAACATCTCCCGAACAAATATGGCAAATGAAGCCAAAGATGGGAGTGTCTTCAGTGCGGTTGTTGATCTGCGCAGGTGGAACGGGCGGGGGCGTGTACCCCGCACTGTCAGTTCTCCAGAACCTGAACAGCAGGACTGAACAAGTTCTCTGGGTAGGCGGAGAAGGCGGCATGGAAGGGGAGATGGTCAAACGCGAGGGAATCGCATTTGAAGCCATCCCTGCTGCCGGCTTGCATGGTATCAGCCTGAGAAATCTGCCCGGTAACATACTGCGCTTATTTCGTGGAACTTTCCACTCAGCACGAATATTGAAAAGGTTCCAACCGGACCTAATACTATTCACGGGGGGCTACGTGGCAGTTCCAATGGCATTTGCCGGGATTAAAATCCCATCTCTGCTATACGTACCTGATATCGAACCCGGGCTGGCTCTACAGGCTATCGCCCGCTTTGCGGATGCAATAGCCGTCACAACTGTGGAATCTATCGCTTTTTTCCCTCGTGCCCATCAGATAAAAGTGACAGGATACCCCACTCGCTCTGACTTGAATCGCTGGGATCGGACCAAAGGCCGTAATTTCTTTGGTATTAAGCCAAGTGCTCAGGTGCTGCTTGTTTTTGGTGGCAGTAAAGGCGCTCATTCTATCAATCAGGCGCTTGCTTCAATTCTACCTTTCCTCCCGGCTACATTGGAAGTGATCCATATATCTGGCTCTGCCGATCACGCTGAACTGCAAAGCACGAAGGCCACTTTCCCCGTTGAACTTCAGCATCGTTATCATCTCCTCCCCTACCTGCATGAAATGGGAGCCGCCCTGTCAGCAGCGGATCTCGTCGTTTCACGCGCTGGAGCTTCGGTCCTTGGTGAATATCCTCTCTTCGGGTTACCTTCTATTCTCGTTCCATACCCGTACGCATGGCGATACCAGAAGACAAATGCAGATTACCTCGTCAGCCATGGTGCGGCAATGATCATTGAGAATTCCGTTTTATCAACCGAATTACTATCTGCAGTTTCTACCCTTTTATCAGAACCTCAACGCCTGTCATCCATGCGGCAGGCTGCTTCAGCACTGGCACATCCACAAGCAGCGCGTGAAATCGCTGATTTTGCGGTCACGATAGCATCCGCGGGAAAGGGGAACGGGTAATATGGTCAGCCTGTCTTTCCTCTTCTGGTGCATCCTCTTATTGTTCGCCTTGATCGGTATGAACCGAGGTTGGGCGAGAGAAATATTATTGGCGTTTAGTCTGGTGATTGGAATTTGTCTGGTGACACTGATACAGGAATTTCTTCCACTGCTTGATGAAATGGCTACGGATCTGCTTCATGGAGGAAGCGTCATCCTCCGTTCTGCTCTTCTGGCACTGGCGACATACCTGGGTTATCGCGCTCCCAACCTTCCTCGAGTATCAACTTCTCCGCGCCTGATCCGTGGATCCTTCGCGGATCGTGTAGGCGGCTTGATCCTCGGCGGATTGAATGGTTTTTTACTTTTCGGTTCACTGTGGTTCTATACGCACCAGGCGGATTATCCTTTCCAGTCCATCCTATCCCCGACATCAGGCAGCAATGCGGGTGAATCTGCCCTTCGCTTATTGCACATTCTTCCTCCGGTATGGCTTGGAGCACCGTTGGTATATTTCATTTCGGCCATTGGATTAATCGGCTTGATCGTGGTGTTCCTATGAAACAGCATATCCACCTAATTGGAATTGGCGGTACAGGGTTATCGGCAATTGCCCGTCTGTTACACGAAAGTGGCTATACAGTTACTGGATCCGATCAAACGCAAGGTCCGCTAGCTGAAGCCCTCGTAAGGGATGGCATTCGGGTTTCTATCGGTCATCAGTCAAAGAATATTGCTAACGCCAATCTAGTTGTTCGTTCATCGGCAATTGGGGATGATAACCCTGAGGTGCAGGCTGCCTTCGCCGCTGGCATTCCCGTACTGAAACGCTCAGAATTTCTGGGACGTTTCATGCAAAACAAGGTATCCATTGCCATAGCCGGAACACACGGTAAAACAACTACCACCGGAATGATCTCATATATGCTCCACCAAATGAAACTGGATCCTTCCTATATCGTTGGCGGAACGATCCAACAGTTGGGAACAAATGCACACGCCGGTCATGGCGGTTACTTCGTGATCGAAGCGGATGAGTACGACCGTATGTTCCTCGGTTTAAATCCCAATATCGCTGTGATCACATATCTCGAACTGGATCATCCTGATATCTACCCATCCTTCACGGAGTATCGGCAAGCATTCTACGAATTTGCATCCTCTATCCGTGCTGACGGAAATGTACTCGTGTGTGGAGACCAGCCAGAGGCGCTTGATTTTTCAAAAGAGTTAATCGCAAGGAATATACCCTGCAAAACCTATGGGTTGGAAGGCTGGAACGATTATCAAGCTCGCAATATCCAGCTATCAGCAAATGGTTACTTTACTCTGGATGCCTGGTATCAGGTAGGCTCTGAATGTCATCCTCTGGCTCTAAATATTACCCTTGCCTTACCCGGCAAACACAATGTGCAGAACGCATTAGCTGCCCTGGCTACAGCTCACATTCTAAACCTGGATATGCAAATGTCTGCTCTTCAGATCGCTTCATTTACTGGTACTGGCCGACGATTCGAGATATCCACGGTTATCAACGATATCACTCTGATTGACGACTATGCGCATCACCCCACCGAGATACGAACCACCCTCGCGGCAGTCCGTTCCCGCTACCAGCAGGCTCGCATTTTTGCCATCTGGCAACCACATACTTACTCCCGCACTCGCCTACTCCGCTTAGAATTCACCCAAGCTTTTTCAGATGCCGATCGGGTGTTCATCACGGAGATCTATGCATCTCGTGAACCAAAAGAAGAGTTCTCATCGCAGGATCTGGTCAATCAAATGGATCCAAGCCGAACCCGATATATTCACAAATATATGGATGTAATCCCCCTTTTGAAACAGGAACTTAAACCGGGAGATGTCGTGATCGTACTTTCGGCAGGCGATGCCGTGGTTATTAACCCAGCGCTGGCTACTGAATTGAAGGGGTTACAAAATGGCTGATCGCATGACTCATCTGGATGAGATGCTAGGTAGCCGATTGTTGCGTTCTGTCAGCCTTGCCCGCTACACCACAGCTCGCATCGGCGGTCCCGCAGAGGCGCTTTTCATTGCAGATACCCGTCAGGCACTGGTACACTCGCTGCAGGTAGTTTGGTCTACAGGAATACCGTATCACCTGATCGGTGAAGGATCTAACCTATTGATCAGTGATTCTGGCTTCCAGGGTTTGATCATTGTAAATAAATCGTGCGAGATCAATTACTTGCTTGATGGTGAGGTCCCACAAGTAACAGCAGATTCAGGGATCAATCTGGTCACGCTCTCTCGCATTCTGGCTGAAAAAGGCCTGGGTGGGTTTGAATGGGCAGGCGGGATACCTGGCTCTCTGGGTGGCGCAGTCTATGGCAATGCTGGCGCTCATGGCTTTGATATGGCTTCCACTCTTGAATCGGCAAGTATATTGCACCGAACTGGTGAGACGGAAACCTGGCCTAGTTCTCGCTTTGACTACGGGTATCGTACCAGTGTGCTGAAACGATCCGCCCAACCAGTGGTGGTTCTTCAGGCAACCCTACATTTAGAGAAGAAGCCGGAGGATGAGATCCGCGCCTTGATGGCAACTTTCAACAATCGTCGAAAAGCAACCCAGCCCCCGGGAGCCAGTCTTGGTTCGATCTTCAAAAATCCGGTCGGAGATCATGCCGGCAGGTTAATTGAAGCTTCAGGCTTGAAAGGTTTCACGATTGGTGGAGCCGCTGTCAGCGAGAAACACGCGAATTTCCTCGTCAACGCCCGAGGCGCTTCAGCAGAAGATTATTACCTTCTCATCTGCCACGTTCAGGCTGAAGTCCTACGCAGGTTTGGCGTAACACTTGAAACGGAAATCGAATTGATTGGCAATTTTTCGCAGGAGAAACATCATGGCAAAGAAAATTGATCTGGTAGTGATATTTGGCGGGAGAAGCGGTGAACATGCCGTCTCATTACGCTCTGCACGTTCTGTGCTGAGTGTCATTGATACAACCCGTTACAATATCTTCCAGGTCGGCATCACTAGATCCGGTCGCTGGGTAACAGGGGCGAATGTGCTCGAAGCACTTGAACAGAACAATACTACCCAGCTTCCAGGGGCTGCCATCTTTGGTGATCCTTCCCGTCCCGGCTTATTTGAGGTTTCTTCATCTCCGAATGGAGAGAAACTGACATGGATCTCATCTGTGGATATTGTTTTTCCCATTCTGCACGGCACTTACGGTGAAGACGGCACGCTTCAAGGACTCCTTGAAATGGCTGATGTAGCCTATGTTGGTGCCGGTGTGCTAGGTTCATCCGCAGCAATGGATAAAGCACTCTTTAAAGATGTTTTACGCGCGAACGACATACCCATCGTTCCTTACATCCTTGCCACCCGCGTGCAGATCGAAAAAGATCTGCACGCCATTATCGAGGCTGCGGAAAAACTCTCCCGTTATCCGTTATTCGTAAAACCAGCAAACATGGGTTCATCCGTGGGTGTCAGTAAATGCCGAAACAGATCAGATCTGCAGGAAGGTTTACTGGATGCTGCCCGTTATGATCGCCGTATCCTGATCGAAAAGGGACTCCATGCCCGCGAAATCGAAGTGAGTGTACTGGGCAATGATCAGCCGCAAGCTTCAGTTCCCGGTGAAATTAATCCGAATTCGGATTTCTATTCATATGCTGCCAAGTATTTGGATGATAAATCGGATCTGATGATTCCAGCCAACATATCCCCCGAGCGAGCAGCGCGGATCCAACAACTAGCTATCAAAGCCTATCAAATTGCAGACTGCGCCGGTATGGCGCGGGCAGATTTCTTCCTCGATCATGACACCGGCGAGATCTACCTGAATGAGATCAATACAATTCCAGGCTTTACCAGCATCTCTATGTACCCGAAACTCTGGGAAGCCTCAGGATTGACATACTCTGAGCTCGTGGATCGTTTAATCGAACTTGGGATGGAACGAAAGGCTGAGCGGGATCGAACCGTACGCACCTACGGGAGGGAATCATGAGCCCTGATAGAAGGTACATGTCACGAGCCGAGCTGGTTCGGGCACGACGCCTGCATGAGATGGATCAAAGAGTCACTACAGCTGCAGACGTGGTAAAACGCCCAGCTGCGTATCAACCCGCCATTCAGGCACGTACAGGCGACACACTACTGCCCGTCATTCAGAAACCTCGCCAGCGTACTCGCCGCCGGATTTTCTTCCGCTCTGCCAGTGGGAAGGAATTGCGCTTACCTTCCATTCCGATCTTCAATCCTGGTTGGCGTGTGGTATCCACAGCCATCTTCATAGTGTCAGCTTTTCTTATATACACCTTCCTTTCTTCGCCATTCTTCAATATCAACAAGGTTTCCTTGCGGGGGGGTGATCGGATCACGAATGAAGAGATGGAAAGCATTCTGGGAGTCACCGGAAAAAAAGTACTGACGTTAAGCCCGAACTCACTGGAAAATATCGTTAAAAATACCTACCCTGTGGTTGAAAAAGCAATTGTTACTATCGGATTTCCAGCGACAGTTTCTGTTCGCATTACTGAACGTGTCCCGGTTTTAATATGGGAACAGGATAGCAACCTTCGCTGGATATCAGCTGACGGAGTTGCTTTTGAGCCAAAGGGTGAAGCGGAAGGTTTGACGACCATCTTCGCGAACGGAAATCCGCCATCTGGTGGTTATAACCTTAGTCTAGTCCGACAAGAAAGCAGTAAACCTCTTGCCAGTTTACTGGTGCCTTCGAGCCTGGCTCCATCTCTACAGGTAGAAGAAGCACCTACGCCAAAATTCATCGATCCGAAGCTGATACCTGCCATTCAGGGGATGGCAAATCAGGCACCTGCTGGTGTCGCGCTTATTTATGATCCCACGTATGGTATCGGCTGGGCAGATCCCAATGGTTGGGAAGTTTATTTTGGGCTGACGCCAACAGAAATGTCGGAAAAACTTGCAGCTTATGCGGTAGTTGTAGAGGAATTATCACGGAGAGGCATTCATCCTCATTTGATCTCCATGGAGAACTTCTATGCACCGTATATCCGGATGGAGTGATTATGGAAGAACCAATTGTTGTGGGATTAGATATTGGCACCTCCAAAATCTGTACCCTGGTGGCACGGGTCGAAGGAGAAAAAACTTTGCGTATTTTGGGTGTGGGTATTGAACCATCCCTGGGTATTAAAAGAGGGACTGTGATAGATATTACAGCCGCTACCCAATCCATCGCCAGATCCATTGAAAAGGCTGAACGCTCATCCGGTTTAGAGATCACCTCCGCGATCGTCAGTCTCTCCGGTTCCCACATTTCTTCGATCAATAGCCGTGGAGTGGTTGGTATTGCTGGAAGGGTTATAGACCCCGCGGACATAGCCCGCGCTCTCGAAGCCGCGCAAGCAGTCGCGATACCGCATAACCGGGAGATCATTCATGTCATCCAGCGCAGTTTCACTGTAGATGGACAGGACGGTATCCACATGCCGATTGGTATGCATGGCTTCAGGCTGGAAGTGGAAGCGCATATCATCACAGCAGCATCCGCCACGGTTGAAAATATCCGGCAGGCGGTTCACTCTGCTGGAGTAATACCCGCTCAATTCGTCCTTAATCCTCTGGCTGCCGGGGAAGTGGTACTCTCGGAAACAGAACGCCAGATGGGAGCGGTTGTCTGCGATATTGGCGCAGGCACCACCAGCATTGCGGTCTATGTTGATGGCGATGTCTGGCACACGATGGTTTTACCCCTGGGTGGTAACAATATTACGAATGATATCGCCCATGGCCTGAAAGTTCCACTGGCAGAAGCGGAAGAAATCAAATTGCAACAGGGGTTCAGTGTTATGGCCGATGTCAGCCCCGAAGAGAAGTTCCCCATTCACGCTTTCGGGGAAGATCAGCCGGTTTCACGTTCAAAACTCGAATTAGCTGAGATCATAGAAGCCCGTGCTGAAGAGATATTTACTTTGTTACTGCAGGAGATCAAACGTTCAGGATTTGATGGACTGCTTCCTGCCGGGATGGTGCTCACCGGAGGGACTAGCAATCTGCCAGGAATTCGCACCCTTGCTACCCAGGTCATGGGAGTGCCTGTGAGAGTAGCAAGACCAGAAAACTTGCTGGGGTTAACAGACCAGCTTCTCACTCCCGCGTTTTCCACGAGTGTTGGCCTGTTGTACTGGGCATTGTTGATGACCGAGACCAACCTTCCCACCAACCATGGATCGCTCACCCATGGTCCTGTATGGAAAAAGTGGTTGGAATGGCTTAAGCGCCTGCTGCCATAAAAGGTGGTATCGGATTTGCAGATGTCTTTGATAAGGAAGAAGAGGAGAATAAAATGGACACTCACGCTCAATCATCACTAGAATCCTTTGCACGTATCAAAGTAGTAGGTGTTGGAGGTGGTGGCTGCAATGCGGTTGACCGAATGCTGGAAGAAGGCATGCAGGGAATCGAATTTGTAGCCGTAAATACCGATGCTCAAGCACTCTCAATGTCGAAGGCACCCCAGCGCGTCCGCATTGGCGATAAGACTACCCGCGGGTTAGGATCTGGCGGTAATCCAGATATTGGCCGAAAAGCAGCCGAAGAATCCGCAGAAGAACTATATGAAGTCTTGAAAGGGACAGATATGGTCTTCATCACTGCCGGTATGGGTGGTGGCTCCGGAACTGGCGCTGCTCCGATCATTGCTCAGATTGCACATGAATGTGGAGCCCTCACCATCGGCGTGGTCACCCGCCCATTCGGTTGGGAAGGGTCACCACGGACAAAGCGTGCTGAGGAAGGCATCAACCGTCTGAAAGAGCATGCGGATACGCTGATCGTCATTCCCAATGACCGCCTGCTTAGCATCGTTGACAAGCGAGTCAGTATGACCGAGGCATTCACCAAGGCGGATGATGTCTTACGCCAGGGTGTCAAAGGTATCTCGGAAGTCATCACGGTTCCCGGTTTGATCAATCTGGATTTCGCGGATGTGCGCACCATTATGTCCGAAGGTGGAGCTGCTCTCATGGCAGTCGGGATGGCATCCGGTGAAGACCGGGCGCGCGTGGCTGCAGAGCAAGCCATTGCTAGCGAACTCCTGGATATCACGATTAATGGTGCTCGCGGAATCCTCTTCAACATTACCGGAGGTCCAGGGCTGACTCTCTACGAAGTCAATCAGGCTGCTGCCATTATCCGCGAAACAGCCCACCCCGACGTGAATCTGATATTCGGTGCCGTGATCGATAAGGAAATGCGTGATGATTTACGTATCACGGTCATCGCCACTGGTTTTGATAATGCAGGTACGCTTAGTTTCCCACGCAGAGAAGAGAAACCTGCCATCCTTGCCGCCGTTCAACAGGCTCTATCCGCGGATAAACCGGTCACCTTGGATCGACCCATCCAGGCAGCCATGGAATACACTCCGCGCACCATGGATACAGATGACACGGATGTGCCAGCTTTCATACGCCGTCGGGAAAAACAGGGGCAGAATAACAATCGGTAACCCTTTAGATTCACCTCAACCAGGCCGTGCAGAAGACCCGCACGGCTTTATTTTTACTGCACCTTAAATTATTTGAATTTGTAATAAATCTTTAAGGTTAGGTAGTTGAAAGGAGCCTGATCGCATGTTAGAATCATTACTAACAATGCCTATATAAAGGGGGTGGATACTTAAGACCCCTATATTTATGGGTAACTGGTAACAGGAGAAAACAGTGCGTTGTCCTTTTTGCGGTTATGCTGAATCCCGAGTTTTGGATACTTCTCACGATGCACGGGGTGAAGTTCGCCGCAGGCGTGAATGTGATAGTTGTCACCTGCGCTTTTCAACACTTGAACGAGCGTTGGATTCCATTCCACTCATTGTTAAACAAGATGGTAGTAGGGAAGAATTTAATAGAGAGAAGTTGTTGAGAGGAATCAAGATTGCTTGCGCGAAACGGCCAGTATCCGCAGATGATATGGACCATATAGCCGGCGAGGTAGAAAGCTATCTTGAAAATCTGGGCAAACCAGAGGTACCTTCACGCGTCATTGGAGACCGCGTCATTAACCGCCTGAAACAACTCGATTTGATTGCATATATTCGCTATGCCTCAGTCTATCTGAAACTGGGAGATTTACGCGCTATCCGCGATGAGATCGATGAATTACTGGAAGGAACAGAATGAGCAAAGAGAAAAACTCCACGATCCCCCCAAACGGTCTCTTACCAACCCCCCCCATGCCACCTGAAGCATCTGAAGTTAACCTATCCGAAAATGCCCGCCAGGTCCTTTTGAAACGGTATGTTCGAAGAGGAGCAGATGGTAACCCGGTGGAATCTGTGGAACAAATGTTCTGGCGGATTGCGTATCATGTGGCGAAAGTAGAATCCACATGGCATGGCGATGTGGAACACCGGGCTGTGGAGTTCTTCCGATTATTGACGAGCAAGAAATTCTTTCCAAACTCACCAACATTCACTGGAGCTGGTACTCCTCTAGGTCAGTTAGCAGCTTGCTTTGTCCTTCCCATTAGCGATGATATGGGAAAAGCTTCCGATGGCATTTTTCAGACCTTGCGTGATGCTGCTCTCATCCAACAAACCGGTGGTGGAAACGGGTTTTCGTTCTCACAATTACGGCCAAAAGGCGCTCTGGTAAAAAGTTCAGCGGGTCAGGCTACCGGCCCAGTCGGTTTTCTGCGTGTTTATGATCACGCGTTTGGTGAGATCGCCCAGGGAGGTACCCGCCGTGGCGCTAATATGGCTGTCTTAAGGGTGGATCATCCGGATATTGAGGATTTCGTCAATTGTAAAACCAATGAGAACCAGATTACGAACTTTAACATCTCGGTCGGGATCACCGATGAATTCATGCAAGCGGTTGAAGCGGATGAAGATTGGAATCTTGTTTTCCCGGACGTAGGACATGAGGGATATAAAAAACATAAAGGGTCTGCTGAAAAGCTGAAACAACTGGGGATTCCCCTGAAAACCTACAGAACTGTTCGCGCGAGAGAACTTTTCGAACAAATCGTCGTCCAGGCACATCACAATGGTGAGCCAGGCATGCTCTTTTTAGATGCCGCCAACCGTTCCAACCCCGTTCCTCACCTTTACCCGTTGGAAGCCACAAACCCCTGTGGGGAGCAATGGCTCGGGCCTTATGAGAACTGCTGCCTGGGATCAGTAAACCTGGCAGAGCATTGTGCCCCGCAGGGAACAGTGGATTGGGAAAGTTTGCGACAAAGTGTCATCAGCGCTACGATCTTCCTGGATGATGTAGTTGAAGCCAATGCTTATGTCCCCGCGGTACCGCAATTACAAATGGCAGCACATAATGCTCGGCGCATTGGTCTGGGCATCATGGGGTTGGGAGATTTAATGTACCACGCCAATATCCGCTATGGCAGCGAAGGTGGTCTGGAGTTTGGCGCACAGGTGATGGAATTCGTCCGCTATCACTGTATGTCCACGAGCATTGAACTCGCTCGAACCCGTGGGGCTTTTCCTGCCATACAGGGAAGCATCTACGATCCAGAAGCCTTTACCTGGCAACCGCCTACTCCCTTATCACCGTATACACAGGACTACAAGCGCCCGGCTTTGAATTGGCAGTTAGTCTCCGATGGCATCCGCACCGCAGGTATTCGCAATGCCGCTCAAACAACCATCGCCCCTACTGGTACCATTGCCACCGTTGCCGGATGCGAAGGGTATGGTTGTGAGCCAGTATTTGCTTTGGCGTATATTCGTCATGTAAATGACAACGGAAAAGATCTAACTCTGGCATATGCCAGCCCAGCTTTTGAAAAAGCGCTTGTCTCCTGCGACCTCAGCCATGAAGCCCGCCAGGATGTGATCGATCAAGTAATGCGTGAAGGCACATGTCAGCACATTCTACAACTGCCTGAAAAGATCCGCGATGTCTTTGTTGTGAGTTCAGACATCTCCGCTGAGGAACATGTGTATATGCAGGCTGCCCTGCAACGATTTGTAGACAATAGCCTGTCTAAAACTATCAATTTTCCTTCAGGATCCACACTAGAAGATATAGCACGCGCTTATACATTGGCATGGAAACTTGGCTGCAAGGGAATCACCGTTTATGTGACAGGCAGCCGAGAAAAAGTAGTCCTCGAGACAGCTTCCACGGCAAACGCTAAGAAGAATTTAACAGAACTTTCCCTGCAGCCAGACCTTTGGCAGGAATCTAAGAAACCCCGACCACGCTCCCTTCATGGATCGACCTACTCCATTGAAACACCACTGGGGAAAGCATTTATAACAATTAACGAAAACGGTGGTTCTCAACCCTTTGAAGTCTTTGTCAATACGGCCAAAGCCGGGTCAGATACTGCAGCTGTCTCCGAGGCGATCGGCAGGCTGATCTCTTATACTTTGCGGCTCGCTTCTCCGGTGGAAGCCGTCGACCGTCTCAAAGAAGTTTACGAGCAACTGGCTGGTATTGGTGGAGGAAGGTCGTTAGGATTTGGACCAAACCGGGTGCGTTCTTTACCGGATGGTGTTGCCAGAGCCTTAAACGATTACCTGAATGAGCATGGACAGGTTTCAGATGCTGAATATTCTGATGTAGAACTGGTACCCATGCCTGTTGAGCAAACCATGCTGAAGATCGGTGATCTCTGTCCCGAATGTGGGCAGGCAGCGGTGGTGAACGAAGAAGGGTGCCGTAAATGTTATGCCTGTGGCTTCAGCGAGTGCTGATCACGGGTTTATGGATTAAAAGGAGAATTCTATGCCAACATCTGCATCTGCCCGGGTTGTTCCCGCAGTTAAATCTGCAAAATCATTTACACCATTTTCAGATCAATTGACCAAATCTCTTCAGGAAGTATCCCATACCATAGATCAGAACAAGTCCACGATGGATGCGGTTCAGGAACTTGGGATCAACCTCGCACAAACTGTTGGCACTCTTTCCGCCAGCGCGTTAAAGTATGCCAATTTGGTCAATACCATCCTGGATAGTATCCTACCTATCATCGAGAAGTTACCTATTCTCCCGCCGAAGACTCAGCAGTTTCTCAAGGACCTAAATGTCTTTGCGGATAGGTTTTTGGCTACAGCCCAAAATGCGCAGAAAATCTCAAACTCTGTTGAAACCGGGTTAGTTGCTGGCGATATCAATGCATTGAAATCGCATACCGCTGACTTGAAAAAAGTAGTTTCTTCTGTAAAAGCTATCCTTCCGGATAATTAATTATACAGAGCGCTTTCGCGCTCTGTATTTCATCTCGTCAGGCTTCGGTATTTCACCCGGTGCGGTGTTTCAGCGGCTATACCCAGACGCTTCTTCCGATCCACCTCATAATCGGTCCAGTTCCCCGGTTGCCACCATATCTGGCTGTCACCTTCGAAAGCCAATATATGTGTGCAAATCCTATCCAGAAACCAACGGTCATGACTAACCACAATGACGCAGCCTGCATAAGCTTCCAGTGCTTCCTCCAATGCCCGCAATGTGTTTACATCCAAGTCATTCGTCGGTTCGTCCAGGAGTATTACGTTGCCCTGATTTCGCAGCATCTTTGCGAGATGAACGCGGTTGCGTTCACCACCTGAAAGAGACCCAACCTTCTTTTGCTGATCAGCTCCCTGAAAGTTAAATGCGCTGACATAGGCTCGTGAATTTCGTTTTATTCCTCCCAATTCAAGAGTATCCTCTCCTCCACTGATCTCCTGCCAGACAGTATTCTCTGGATCAAGGGCTGACCGGCTCTGGTCCAGGTATGTCAGTTTTACTGAATCCCCTTTTTCAATCCTTCCGGAATCGGGAAACTCTTGTCCGGTGATCAATCGCAGCAAGGTCGTTTTTCCTGCTCCATTCGGACCGATTATCCCAACCACACTGCCATGTGGAATATCCAAATCTACGTGATCTACCAGCAGGTGATCCCCGTAAGATTTACTCACATCTTTGAAGACCAAAACCTTATCACCAAGACGTGGACCCGGTGGAATATAGATCTCTAACTCTTCACGCCTTTTTTCGGTCTCCTGGGTTAATAGGTCCTCATATGCTGTGTACCGCGCCTTTCCTTTGGAATGTCGGGCTCTTGGCGACATCCTGATCCAATCCAATTCCTTTTCCAGTGTTTTCAGGCGCTTGCTCTCACCCCGCTCTTCCTGGCGAATTCGTTCTTGTTTTTGCTCAAGCCAGGAGGAATAATTACCCTGCCAGGGGATGCCATATCCTCGATCGAGCTCCAGAATCCAACCCGCCACATGATCCAGGAAATATCGGTCATGTGTGACAGCAATGACAGTACCCCGATACTGCTGTAGATGTTTCTCTAGCCAGGCAACCGACTCAGCATCCAGGTGGTTGGTTGGCTCATCTAATAATAGAATATCCGGTTCGGTCAATAACAACCGAGTCAAAGCAACACGACGGCGTTCGCCGCCAGATAGATTTTTTATCGGTGTTTCACCAGGCGGACAACGCAACGCGTCCATAGCTAATTCAAGCCGGTTGTTTAAAGTCCATGCATCCCGCCGATCCAGCTCTTCCTGTAGTTTTTCCTGTTCTTTTAATAATTGGGCAAAATCAGCATCTGGTTCACTAAACTTTTCATTGACCTGATCGTATCGTTTCAACATATCCACAAGGGACTGAACTGCCTCCTCTACGACCTGTTGCACAGTTTTCGCATCATCTAAATGTGGTTCTTGCTCAAGCAGCCCAACTGTGTAATCTGGTGAAAACACTACTTCCCCTGTATATCCGTCATCCTTACCTGCTATGATCCTAAGGAGCGTGCTTTTTCCGGCTCCATTTAAACCCAGTACTCCGATCTTTGCCCCAAAATAAAAACCAAGAGATATGTCACGCAGTACCTGTCTATTCCCGGGAGGAAAGACACGACCCACCCGAACCATTGAAAAGATTACCTGCTTATCATTCATCGACAATCCTAAGAATTAAAGTATGGTTGGCACGCCAATCTTCTGATTTTACCCGATCATCCGATATCACGGATTGACGAATCGAACAAACCAGGAATCGTCTTCTTTTTGTTGCACCTCATTGATTGAATCGATGATCTCATAAAAAACCTGCCCCGGTTTATATGCAAAAGGTGAGCCATCTTCATACATGAAACGAATGGGTCCCGGCGGTGAAAGACTCGTCCAATTTACCCTGTAAGCTTGCCCATCTCTAAAGAATACTGCCGGTTCTCGGATCACATATAACAGGTTCATCTCTATGATGTACTTCTCAATGTAATCATGCTCAGCAGCCAGCATGATTACATTTTCGAAGCATAATTGTTCACCGGTCAACTTATCTGTTGCCGGGTAATACTTGCCAGATCCGTCCGCGCGGTCTTGTTCTCTCAGGTAACACCCCTGTGCCGGATCAAATGTCCAGCGAACTCTGTTCAGGTAATTCCATTGGATTTCCAGTATTTCACCTGGCATGCCTAGTGGTTGGACCACAGGATCAAACATCATTTTTCCAAAATCTGGCGGACCTTTATGCGCGGTTCGCTCTTCAGCCAGATCTTGAATCATGCTAAAACTCAATTTATCTTGAAAAGTGGTTGCGGATAGCTGGGAAAATACTTCTGGGGCAGCTCCAGCCATAATTATGAAACCGTCATATAATGTTCGGATTTCCTCAAAGGGTAGTCTTCCTGATCGAATGGATCCAAGTCGCACGGGCTGCGCTTCTGGCGGCCCGTAATTACCGTAAAAAACTGCCAGAAAGCGGGTTTCCCCATCCCCAATGGCTAACTCATAAACATGCGGAGCAAATGAAAGACCGCTCTGAGGTCTGACAGAAATTGGGAAATTGGATACGGAGACTAAAGCCGGTGCATTTGTCAATAGAACCGGGTTATCTGCTGGCAACCCGGTAAGAGGGTTGATCACATGATTTACTACCTCAGGTGTGGATGTTGCGGTAGACTCGACGACCTCAGAGGGTAGGATGTTTGTTTCGATGGTGGCAGTATCGGAGATGGTTGGTGCACCTGCTGAAGTGCTACTCCCAGATATATTTTCTGCCTGATCTGTTGACTGAGGTGGTATTGGAATATCCTCGGAAATGGAGGATGATTGATAAGTACAGCTTGCCAGGGTGATGAGAATTAATGTCACAATGATTCTTCGCATTTATCCTCCATTCGTTATAATTAAATTATAACAATACCGTCCGTGTGATAACAATCCCTAGAGATGAGTTGAACATTTATGAACTACACGAGAATCAATCAACAGTCATCAGCCATTTTATTAGTTTCATCAGGGGATCAACCGGTGGGCAGCGAGGTTCAATTGCTCGAAGTTTTGGCTGCCTGTAGTGAATTATCTTGCGATCGAATCTTATTCGAGAGGGGTAGTTTCGCACCAGATTTTTTCCAATTATCAACCCGATTAGCCGGAGAGATTCTACTTAAATTATCCATGTACCGGGTGCCGGCTGCTCTAATTTGCCCAGTCGATGAGATCCCACCTGGGAAATTTACAGAATTCGTCCTTGAAACGAATCGAGGTTATGCTTTTCGTTTCTTCGCTGATCACCCTTCGGCATTATGCTGGTTGGCAAGTCTGCAAATACCGAGTTTATGAGATAAGTTGGGAAATTCCCATATATAAGGTAGAATACCTGAAATTCTGCTACATCAACTTGTTTTGGGAGAAAATTGTGCAAACTTGTTCCCGTTGTTACACTCAATCACCCGACCATGCCATCTTTTGTTCAGGCTGCCAGAGCGATCTGCGCGATTATTCCAATACGTCTGTCGTATTAAAAGAATTATTAGACAACCCACGGGTCAAGAAAATCCGTGTAAGTGTCTATCAGGATGCTTGCCCGGAGTGCCACTCCAGACAGGGCACTTATGAGAAGGATCGTATACCCCACCTTCCACATGCAGGTTGCTCTCATGCGGAAGGGTGCCGGTGTTATTACGAACCTTTCCTGGAAACTCTTTACCCGTAATAAGTAGAACCGTAGAAAGTTACGGATAGATTCCCTTTATCCAGCGGTAACTAACCTTCTTATTGTTTATTCCACCATGCCCGCGCCCAGGCTTCTGCCTCGACGCGGTTTTTTATTGTGCCTGCAGCCTGTTCCTCACGCATCCCCTCAAGAAGTCTTCCCAGCACAGCCCCGGGTGGAATGCCTAGAATCCGCTGGGCATCATGTCCATTGATGAATAATTGCGGGGTGATTACCGCCCCTCTTTCATACTTCCATGCATCGAGCAGTCGTCGGCAGACACGTAATTGCTCAACGGGCGGTGTAGCCACCAGGCGTCCTCCTTCCTGTAGGAATGAACTGATCATCCATAACACCACTGCATCCAGTCCTCCGAATCCTGCTGCGTGGTAAAACTGGTACACTTCTCGGTCATTTAATGATTTATTTGTGCGTGACAGATCCTGCAACCATCTCATGCCATGCATGGCTCCGAGCAGTGATTGTTTCTCTCCATTGGTGAGCACCAGGTCATCTGCCAGCAAAGCCAATTTGCCTTCATCATCGCCGGATAAACACGCCAGTGCCCAAAGCGTCACTCGTGGACGATCCTGTTGCAGTCTTTCCTTGCTTTCGTATAAAAGCAAATCTATTGCCTCCCCTAAAACAGAAGTGATCACCCCACTCCATATATTTTGTTCGATAATTCCCTTGCCCTGGAAAAGTAACAGCAATCTTTCAAGTAAACGCAGCCGCGCCAGCCGATCTTCCCAGCTAACCGCATCCATTTGTAATGCACTGCTCATATGCTCAGCCAGACCTAACATGTGAAGCAAACGGATGAATGTTGCAGGTTTTTCAACCAGTCCTTTAAATAATTCATCCCTTCGGCGTTCTGGGGATATATCTTGCAGGTGTTCACGGGATGCAACGATCTGCTCCATTGTGTCTTTCTCGATCCGCAACTGCAGGTCGGCTGCCAACCTCGCTGCCCGGATAGTGCGAACCGGATCATCTTGCATAGAAAGTTGCGAGCAGGTTCGTAATCTTTTTGCCACCAGATCTTGTGCGCCGCCAAGTGGATCGATCAATCGTTGGGGGACTTGAATATCTACAGCGATGGCATTGATCGTAAAATCCCTGCCCGTCAGATCCTCATCCAGTGACTGCCCTCTGCCACGTGAAATATCAATATACAAGGGTGGAGCCTTCACACGCCGTGTGATAAGGCGGTATGCTTGCCTTTCAGCATCCAAGGTATAAAGAGGTGCCTGCAAGGCATTCGCCAATGTGCGAGCAATCTTCTGTGTATCTGAAAAAACGCACAAATCAATATCATTAATGGTCGCCCCAAGCAATGCATCCCGAACGGCACCACCTACCAGATAAATCCCCTGGTGATCCGCTAATATCAAGGCAATTTCGTTTAGAATGCTGGGGATAGACATAAGTGCGCTCTGGGGTATATATGAGAGAATGATCTTTTCTTTCGAGCGGGAGGCTCTGGCTGCTATGAAGACCTGTTCGGGTGAACCGCCAACCGATATGACCGAACCTCCGATACGCGCAAACCATTTACCGGCAAATAAATGCTCCCCACTCACCCGCCGGGTCATGGTCACTCCTCTGGACGATATTTTTCTAAATCGACAACACCAATGAATGGTAGGTTGCGATAATACTCATCAATATCCAATCCGTAACCAAATACGAACTTATTAGGTATGGTAAACCCACGGTAGCGAATAGGGACCTCAGTTTCGCGGCGTTCGGCTTTATCTAAAAGAGTGCAGACTACCAGGCTTTTGGGTTTACGGGTTGCTAACATTCCTAATACCGAGGAAATTGTACGCCCACTATCAACAATATCCTCAACCAGAATTACATTCTTTCCTTCTAAACTATTGCCAAGATCCAGGGTGATACGTACCTGTCCACTAGATTCGCGCGCTCCTGAACCGTACGAGGATACTGCCATGAAATCAACTTCAAGTGGAAGATCAATCTCGCGAATTAGATCTGTAAGGAATAAGACACCACCACGTAAGATACAGATCAGCAATATTTCTTCCCCTCGGTAATCGTGAGTAATCTCCTTACCCAGTTCAGCCACACGCTGCCGGAGCTGATCACTGCTGACAAGTACCTCGGAAAGGAAAATACGATAATCTTGCATCCTGTCTCCTATTTACCTGGTACCTGATGATGTTTTCTGCATCTCGCTTCATATAACTCAGCTGCTCCAACAATCACAACCGGGTCATTATATCCCGCCGGCTGCCCATTGACCAAGCGTTGCGTTCGGCTAGCAGGTTCACCACACACCATACAGATTGCCTGTAGCTTATCCACTTTCTCTGCTTTCGCCATTAAAACAGGCATCTCACCAAAAGGTTCCCCACGGAAGTCGCTATCCAAGCCTGCAACAATTACCCGCAACCCAGAATCTGCCAGATTCACTACCAGGTCGGTGATGCCGCGGTCGAAGAATTGCGCTTCATCGATGGCTACCACGGTGGTCTCACCCTGAATCAATCCTGGGATGTCTGCTGAGGATTTCACGGGTACTGCATCGAATTCTGAACCTGCATGTGAACGAACCTTCTCCACCGCAAAACGAATATCAATCGACGGTTTGAATACTTGCACCTTCTGCCGTGCGATGGTTGCCCGTCGTAGTCGCCGAATCAGCTCATCCGTCTTTCCGCTGAACATGGAACCGCAGATTACTTCAACTGAGCCGGTTGTATGCTTCATAAATCACCTGTGCATTTTGGTATAGGAACAGGCAGATGCTTTGATTGCATCTGCCTGTTAAGTGTACAAGAAATCTCTGGATCGGGCAACTATTGTGCCGCTATGTTTCGGTGCAAATTATTCCGCTGTCTCTCCAGCTGTCTCAGGGAGTTCATATCCCAGAGAGCGCAGTTTCTTCTTAGCATCGATCAATGATTTACGGCCAAAACCCTCCACCGCTAATATCGCTTCTTCACCCTCAGACAGTTTAGTCAGGAAAGCACCAAATGTCTTGAGGTCAGCTTTTTCAAGTGCGGCAAGAGCGCGAGCGCCCAGTTCCAGATCTGCGATCGGCCGGTCAGGAGAAGTACGCTCCTGAGCGCGTGCCACCTTCTGGTTGACGAAATCTTCGCGAGCCTGGATCTTCTTATAGAAGCGATCCACCTGACCTTCAATATCGATCAGACGCTGTTGTTGACCTGTAAAGAAAGGATGGCATTTGGAACAAACTTCGGTGCGGATGGTTTTGCGGGTAGACCCAGTGGTCCAGGTGTTTCCACACGCGCAAACAACCTGCGCATCCGGATAATAATTGGGGTGAATATCTTTTCTCATCTCGAATCCTTTTCCCAGGTGGAATAAATCCTTCCTGGTTATCCCTGTGGCGGCAGAATACTTACACGTTTCTTACCATCGGGCAGGGTCACAAATTCCACAATGCCATCCGCTGTTGCGAATAGGGTATCATCTTTACCGACGCCGATATTGATGCCGGGTTTGATGCGGGTGCCGCGCTGGCGCACAATGATGTTTCCGGAAAGAACGGCTTCGCCGGCGTATTTTTTTACGCCCAGCCGTTGAGCGTTACTATCACGACCGTTGCGGGATGAACCGCCACCTTTTTTGTGTGCCATTTTTCCTACTCCATGTAAATTGAATCAACCATCAGCCTGGTGAACTTCTGCCGATGGCCTGTTTTTACGCGAATGCGTTTCTTTGGGCGGTACTTGAATACGATCAGTTTGGGCCCTTTGATTTCTCCCGCAACAGTCACTTTAATTGAAGCTTTTTCTACGTATGGGGTACCAATGGAAATTTTCTCTCCATCCACTACCATCAATACGTTATCCAGACTAAGCTGGGTTCCAGCTTCAACGGGGAGTAAATCCACCTCAAGCGGGCTGCCTTCGACGGCTTTGTATTGCTTACCGCCGCTTTCAACAATAGCGTACTTCATAACTTTCTCCAATCTTCACTTCACCGTGATCCACGCGTTACCGCCCGGTCATGGGGAAGTTGGGGATACATATAGATACCCCGGTCGTACCGGGGCACGGTTTGCTTATTATAAAGCATGGTCGTGGATGTTGTCAACACCCCGCAAGGATCACAGGTTCTGAAGATACGCCGATATAAGCACGTTTGTGATATGATGAAATTATCACCAGAGGAATAAGAAAAACACAAATTCCTTTGAAACAAAAAGGTACCTATGAATAAAAGAACAATTACTCGTAAATTCACGATTCTAATGACGCTGTTATGGATCGTATTATTGCAGGCATGCAACCCATTGACCATCTCATCCACAGCTACACCCGGGATTCCAACTTTTGAAAATACAGTGATTACGGTCACAACCCCCATCCCCCCGACTGCAACAACGGCACCCTCCGCCACTCCGACAATTCCACTGGTTTGCGGTCAGAGTGAACCGATGTTCATTCTTGGCCTTGGTGTGGATGATAATGAACAAGCCGATGCCATACGTATGATCCGTGTGGATTTTATCACTGGGCAAGTACTGGTACTTTCATTCCCGCGCGATACATGGTTGCCCATCACCGGTTTGGAAGATGAAGGGATTACCGCTGGCCGAATTAATTCCACATATGGTTATGGCGAAGCATATAAAGGGCCTGGGGAAGGCGCTGCCCTGCTGGCAGACACCCTCAAGAATAATTACCAAGTCACTTTTGATCGATGGTTCTCAGCTCATTTTTCACTTTTTGTTAACTTCATTGATTCTCTCGGTGGAGTGGATATTGATCTGGCTCAACCCATCGGCGGATATGGGTTCAAGGGGAAACTGCATCTGAATGGCCGTGAGGCTCTAACCTATGTGCGGCAACGTGCCAATGACAGCGACCTTTACCGCATCCAAAGACAGGCAGAGGTCATGAAAGGTCTCTTCCGCAAACTTATCCAACCACAGAATATCACTGCTTTACCTGAACTCAGTGCTAAGATGCTGGATGATCGCACATTCCATACCAACCTTTCTCTGAATGATGTAACTTCGCTTGCCTGTTTTGCCGCCAACTTGATAGAAGAAGATATTGTTTTCCTCGATATTCCCCCCGAATTTGTGCCAGGAATAGAAACTGAGACGGGTGCTTTCATCCGGATACCCTCACCAGAAGTAGTAGATTTTATCCGCAAAGCATATATCGAGGGTGTGTATTAAGTAAAACCAAATAATTCGTTCGGTGATCTAGATAATATTAAATGACGCATTTCCTCTCCTTCACAAATTTCACTTACCAAAAAGATCGCTTCCCCAGCTTCAGATAAATACTAATTCTGTTGATCTTCAGTTTTCATACTTTCTGCCATTCACCGGACTAATTTGAGTTTCCAAAAACATCCTTGCTTGGTTTGTCATCGCGAATCAATCTCACCAATTCAGTGTGTCTCGCGTCCTTTTGGATGAGTGCCTTGTGGACCCCGTGAAATGGGGAAGGATTCTCTTTCAGAACATACTCTTTGTAGGCATAGAGAGCGCTGACATATTCTGATTGATTTTGTTGCGCTAATTCCAGCAAAAATTGGTGAGAATCAAATGGATCGGGCATTTTCTTGACGATTTCGGGGAACTTTGATTCAAGGTTTGAAAAATCATATATGGCCATTTACGTCTCCTGTTGAACCAAAAATCTGCTTAAATTTGGATCTAGCTAAACCTCAAGCTAATCCTTATAAAGTGATTATTCCTTCATCTTCACTTTCCAGGTCTCATAAACAGCTTTTTTCTCAGCTATCCAAAATTCTTCATCTGTCTAGTTTTGCAGTTTCCCAAGGTCACGTGCCATTTTGAAAATTCCCGGACCAGCTTTGCTTTTTGTGTCCACAGCGGTTGCGCTCAGCATTGGACGACCTTTTTCCACTTCATCTTACGATATCTCTCCTAATATCTGCCCCAGTAAACTGGACATATAGTTGCCCGATAAGGGAATGCTCATCATCTTGGCTATTTCCTGATAAGAAACTGTGCCACGGTATTTGGCGGCTGTGATCAATTCGCAATACACCAGTGCATATTCCTTGGTTCCACGGTATTTACTTTTTACGATTGTCATTTTTTTCGCCAATAAAACTAACTACCTGATTAGCCAATATTATCTTTCATCAACCTGCCAATCGGTTATCTGATAATTTGCTTTGGCGATCAAGGATCGGCAGTAATTCTTTAACGATGATTTGGATAAATAAACATTCATATACCATCCATTTGATAATTGCCTACTCCTGATCGGGAATGGATTTCTTGAAAGATAGGGAGGAAGAGCATTCGCAATCTCAGTGAAGTCTCTCACTTTTGAATGATTACTTCTGAAGTTTTTTCAGCGACATCTCGCCATGATGCCACCGGAAATGCCTGTCCAAGGAATATCAAACGGAAGGGATATGTCACTGCAGCTTGTTCAGGGGCAAGAGGTTCACCAATGGCAGGCCAGATTTCGAGTATACGAGCTAGCAAGTATTCTGCTCGCGTTTTCATGGCTTGTTCATCCCATCGATCGATATTCTGGTTGAAATACTGTTGGTTCAGTTTTAAGGCGTGTTGTGCCAACTTACCTTTCTTTATTGAAAATGCTGAATTTGATAGCTCAGCATTCCAGGGAGCTGTAACCAGAGTGAGGTTTCCTAATGAGTTAATATATTGGTTATATATAATACTGTACTGATCTCCTAATTCAACCTTCCAATCTTCGGACATAGTTTGTGGAAGAATGTGCTCGATACTGGGAGCACCATCAAGAACAGTGAACCCACCCAGATTGGTTCGCAGTGATAAGTCGCGATTGATGGTCTCTAACACTAGAGTTGTCTTTGCCCGGGTAGTTGCGTTATTGTCATAGAAGCTGCGGATCATTCCTTTTTGTTTGACTGCAAAATCAGATGGGTAATTGTGCGCCAATAAAATTTCTTTCAAACTGGCAATAAAACTGCTGGTGTCAATATCCTTCCAGAATGTCGGGAATATTCTGTTTAGATAGTTGGTCGGTTCGCCAGCGAGGTATCTCCGTACGATGTAGTTTTCTAGAACTACCAAACCTTCCAGATATTCTTCATTGGTGATTTTCTCGTTATAAACGGCATCACGCATTGCAAGAAGGAAGGGATACCCAGTAGCCATCTCAAGGGTATTCAAACGGGAGAGAGCTATCCTGGCTTTTTCGTCCCGAACATTTTCTGGCCGCAGGAAGCCATCATAATATCCAGCAAATCTTTGTAGGGTTTTTACTTCATATTCGAATTGTTCGTTGGTCTTGAATTCGGTTTCGATCCGATCACGAAATCGTTCATAGACATGATCAGCATTGCTAAGGGTGCCAGTACGGAAAGCCAGGTAATGCCGCAAAAAGGCAGTTAGTTCTCCCAGACCTGATTTGCCGGCGTATCGGCTTTCCTGAAGCATCTCCTCAATTTTGGACCAGTGGTTCTCAAAAATCTCGGGTTGGCGAGCTTCGGGGAGTTTCATGGCGATATAGTTTCGCACGAGATCTGCCTGGGTAAGGGGTTTCCCTTTGGCATTTAGGCTTTCAAAAATCTGGTAGGGTTTTTCGCCGCTGCTCAGGTTGATGAAAACAACTTGAAGGCAATTGACGAGCACGAGTAATAATTGATCCTCGGTAAATTCACCGGATGAAAGTTTTTCTTGTATTTTTAATTTGTAAAAATTATACGAATCCAAAATTTTACTGCCGGGTTCGATCTCTGCAATATTGCGTCCGCTGAGGATTGCCTTATATGTGTCCCGATCCTTATGTTTGGCAGTCGGAAGAAGTTTATATACCAATTCATCTGTTTCATCTGGATTGGTGATGTATTTGCGGATTCTCAAGTACTTTTCTGGTGCATTGTTTTTTGTGGATTCAGCCAAGGCACAAAGAATCAATGAGATGGTGATCAATCGCTGCTGCCCATCCACCAGTTTGAACACCGGCACAGTTCCGTGGATCATTCCTTCCTGAACCACCACCAATGAACCCATGAAGTGTTCGATGTTTTGATTTTGGTTGTATCCGGCGTAGAGGTCAGTAATATCTTCCAATAAGGTCTGCCAGTTATCCGGACCCCAGGCATATTCACGCTGAAAATACGGCAGGCGAAAATGAATATCACCACCGTTTTAAAATACCTTTGCGATGCGAAAACTATCTGCTTCCATAATCTTCCTCTTTGTGTTTCAGATTATTTCCAATACTGTTGAACATAGCTGATCAGATCTGGTCCTTGTAATTCTCGAGTTAGATTTGCTTCCCGGATCAAGAATTTCTTTTCAATATAGACAGGCTCAGAGGCCGGATTGAAATCGATTCGACAAACGTCATTCCCCAGAACCTTAAATAAATAGCACCCCGGCGCGGGTCGAATATCATCCCCCCAATGGGGACTCGGAACCTTAAATAAATAGTGCCCCCGGCGCGGGTCGAACGCGCAACCTACTGATTCGAAGAACCGTCCTGGGGAGTCCATGCCGTATATGTGGGGGAATGTAGTATGTGAGGTAGTATATATGGGGGTAAAAATCGTCCAGGAAGTCCATTTTTGGCACTAAATCTACACGTTTTGCACGTTTTTTGCACGTTTTTTTGGTAACTCACAAAAATTTCGCAGCATTCCCGTTTTTCTCGAATTCGTACAGGTGCGGCCAAACCTTATGAAGGAGGTCGCAAATGTCGATCCAATCAAAACGAGCAAGAGAAAAGCTCGTGCTTTCTATCCATTTCACTCTTTATCCAGGAGTGGATAACAATTTCATCCGACTCATTCAAACAACACCCCGGCGCAACTTAGCCAGGCGGGTGTGCGAAGCCATGGATGCGTATCTCAGTATAGCTTACCAAAACGATCTAGAAAAGCGGACAGCGGAGGTAAACCATGAGTGAGCCTTTATTCTTTGGCGAGGATCTTGGTGCCGGCTCGAATAAGCTCTATGGTGACCACGGCGGGATTCAACTTCAGGCTGTCGTCGCAGCCGATACTGGCCAACAGGTCAGCCAGCTACTTGGGTTTCGCAACCGAAAACCACCAATGAAGGTGGGAGTCGGTGGCATGAATTTCTACGTTGGTCCGGGCGCGCATGACTGGGGGCGTCCGATTGAAAACCTCGATTATGAACGTATGACCGGAGTTCCTGAAACCCGTGCCATTGTGTATGGGATACTCAGCCGCTACATGAACCAATTCGGGATGATCGATACTCCCATCAATTTGATTGTCGGTCTTCCCCTGGAAGTTTTATCCGGAGATCAGGCAGCCGCTAATGCAGAGAACGTTAAGCGGTGGTTGGTGGGGGAGCATGAATGGGAAGCCGAAGGACAGCATTGCTCGATCCAGATCGCTGAAGTGAAAGTGACCAGTCAACCCTCCGGCGCTCTCTTTGATTATCTGCTGGATGATGATGGGCAGTTTATTCTGCAAAGACGGGCTCATTTCAATCAGGAGATGGGGATCATCTCGATTGGTTTTAATACCTTGGAACTCCTGACGGTCAACGACCGGACGGTGGTGCAGGCCATGACTGCTGGCCGAACCCTGGGTGTACGCCGACTGTTGGAATTGCTCAACGGAGATAACCTGCATACCCTGGGTGAGCTCGATACCAAATTACGATCCTCAAAGCTGGAAGTGCGTCAGGCGATTCCCGTCTGGGCACGAGAGGTAACCGGTCAGATTGAAAAGACCTGGGGACCGCGCTGGCGTCGTTTCTCGCAGCTTATCATCGTGGGAGGGGGAGCCATTCTCCTTCGTGAGCTTCTGGTGGAACGGTTCAGCGGCAGAGTGCACATTCCCGATGATCCGGTGATCTCGATCAGCCGGGGATTGTATAAGCTGGCCAAGCAACAGGCCAATCGGAGGAAAGTATGAGTCCAAAGAATGATCGTGAAGATGGTGCACTTGCAATATCTGTGCACATCCACCTCCGTTTGCGTATTGGCGAAGATGACGACCTGATCAAATTCTTCAATCGGGCAGGGTATATGTGCAAAGCACGTGCGGTCAAAGCTGCCTTACGAATGGGCGGACTTCCGTCTGATGACTCCTTCTTCATAGCTGAAGAGGGTGGCGCGGAAGACGCGCTCAATGATCTGTTAATCTAGGGCTCAAGGAACCGAATGTAGATTTTCCACATTCGGTTCCGAGCCACTCCAAAAAAGGAAGTAAAGAATGAATGAATTCCTAAAAAGTAATAGTACGAATCCTGATCTTGAAAAACTGAAAGCCTTACTCGAATTTCATTTCGGTAAATTTTTCGACGAGATCGGTATTTCGCTTGAGGATCATTTGATCCTCACTGCCTGTGCTGCCATTGACTACTTAGTCTTTTCCTACGGGGATATCTGTTATATGAAGCAGCAATTTCGCGAAAGGTATCCTGAAATGATCCTTGAGATTGTGAATAAGAAATATCATACGGAGTTAACTTACGTCAAAGATGTAGAGAAACAGATAGCTGACCGTGACCTTGAAATAAAACAATACATACGCTTGCGATATGAGATGGAACAAAAAAACTTTGCCTTGACCATAGAAAATGAACGACTGGAAAAGATGATACAGAAACAGAACCAGGTATTACGCAGCCTGCAGGATCGATTAGACAGCGTCAATAATTCGGGTCAACAAATCGGTTATAGTCCACATTAATCAAACCTTTAAATTACGGAGTGAATTTTTGCCATGAAAGAAAATCAGAAATCTAACAATCGCTGGATTGACACACACGATCAATCCGACCGTTTAAACCAAATAATGTATTGTTTCTCACACCGAGGAATTGCCACAGGAGAGCAGGTTGAAATCATGACCGGTCTGGGACAGCATCCAGTTAGGGATGCCTTAAAGATCCTGACCGAACCGCCGGGAGGATTAGCGCCCGCACTGAGGACGATCAATGTCACCTTACCGGGTCAACGGGGCAGACCTTACGCAGCCTTTGTCCTCACGGAAGAAGGTGCTACATTACTCGCCGATGAATCGCGTAAAGCGCCGAAACTCGATGATCCTGTCGAGGCAGCACATGCTTTGATGGAGATGCAAGTTTTCATCGCTGCATTTCAACAGGGTAGAAAAACTGAGCTGGAGAAAGTTCTTCTCTATAGCGGATTACGCAATATCCGTGCGGATGTCTTATATGAGGACAAGATCCTCTTTGAGATGGAGCAACAAGCCCGACTCAATGATGTACCCAGGATTTCAGACAAGCTGGAACGTTTGTGTCTCTTTTTCATTTCGCCGGCCGGCAGCGAGATAAATCACAAAGTGAGGATCCTATTTGCACTGGCGGCGAATGACGGTAAGACAATCTCGATCTGGCAGCAGGTTCTAGGTGCTTTGAAGAAGAAAAATGGCTCCATCCCATTTGAGCTTTACTGGAAGGAAATCGGAGCCTTTATGCAGAATCCCGAATTGGAAAGCGTGGACTCCTTTCAGCTCCTGGAACCAGCAGCTTTGTTCCAGCCAGAACTTCCTTCTGCGAAGGAAACCACTATCCCACAGGTTGCTGCTGTCCCGAATTTTGCCTGGCGGATGCCGGCGGACATGAACGAACTAAACATGGTAATGGGAATCATGGAATCCGAGATAGGGAAGTTGGAAGGGGAAGTAAAGAAAAATCGTTACCAGTTTTTCCAAATGATGGAGGTGATCTACGATGGCTCACATTACAAAGGCGGACCCGTGGAACGGGAATCCGCTTATCCGGTGACTTCCATTATGCTGCTGTATCGATTCCTGCACATGCATCAAAACAAGGAGTTGCTCGAACAACTTCAGTCTGGATATAAACGGGTGCAGCAAAGTCAACGGCAGGCGTTGAACGTTTTCAGGGATCACTTGACCCGTTTCTACTGGGATATCTTTCTCCGTTATTTCAACTTCGGGCGCGGTGGCCCGCTGAGGGTCAGAGTAGAAGTACCTTCTTTTGATAGCAGCCGTTCTGAGATTTATCCCGTAGCGAATATTACCGATTGGGAGATGTTGCGCGGCGAGGAAGGGTATGTTCAAAGCGGTGAGCCGGCTCATGCTGAAGAAGCCTTGAGCTGGGTATTGGAAGCGATGCACCTCTATGCGTTCGATTTGGGATTGACGCGCGAAAAATACCCTTCTCGACAGAATAAAAAAGGAGAATAATAAGTAGCAAAATGGCAGTAGACCCCAGATATCTGGTGGGGTTTGGTTGAATGATTATCATGGACGATGCTGGGCAAGCCGGCCAGCACTGGATGTCAGCTTAGGAAAGCCAGGTAAGATTGTGAGAGGGCAGTCCTTTCTCGGACTGCCCTCTTTTATATTCTGTTTTTATAAACTGGTAAAGAAATTGAATTGATGAACTTGATAAAAAGTTGACAAACCCAAATGGGTTGGGTGGTACGAAAACGATAACTAGTGGGTCACTTGGCATGCGATTTGCCATCTCTGGATCAAATTGAGCTGGTTACGAATAGGGCGACGAACACAGGCACCAGAGCCACCCAAGGCATGTCTTCGATTTCGACTGCGCTCTCGCCGAGACGATCTGGCGCCACCCCAATCAAAGGGGGTTGGTTCTGTATTCCAAGCACGGGCAACTGCCTCCAACCAATGAATAATCTGTTCTGGTGTTTCTGGATTTTGTCCCGACAAAGCTCTGCGCACCAAGATGCGCTGGATCGACTCCGCCATGTTCAACCACGAACCACCCAAGGGAGTGTAGAGAGGCATCACCCCATGAGCAAATAACCACAACACCATTTCCGGGGTGTAATGACCTTGTAAGTTGTCCCATATCAACAGCATGCGTAATGGCGGGAGTTTCTCTGACAGGGTGATTCTCTTGGATAAGCCAGCCTGCCACGCTTTCCACAATTGCCGGTTGGTTTCTTCATCCAACAAGATTTTTTCTGGCAAGGTTCTCAGGATTTCTTCGATCTGTTCCTTGACCCACGGATGCAGGATGGCATTGGTCGACTGTTTTACACCTTTCACCCGCACCTTCCCTGTCGCAGGATGGAACAGGGTTAGCATTTTAGCAGTGCCATTTCGAATGTATTCATGCGGCTGTTTGACCGGGTGTTCTTCCGGTTGCCAGCTTTCTCCGGCATACGGTTTGGTTTGATATGGCCCAGCCTCATCTTGTACCCACACCTCTAGTCCCAACTTCTCTCCCGTGCGATACGCTTTCTCGATCAACTCTTTTTTGGGGTGGCATCTGGATCTACCACGGTCACGACCCCACGTTTGCGCTTGCGCACCGCTTGCCCCGTCTCACACCAACTCCGTGATTTCTGCCAGCGATATCCTGCTTCCTGCAAGATCACCCAGATCCGTTCCGTGCTGATTTCAGGGAGCCCATCTTCCGCTTTTCTCAACGCTTTCTGCAGCGTGGTCAACGACCAGGTTTTGGTTCCATCTTTCTCTGGATCAGGCTGCCGTCTGAACTCCGCTAATACCCGTTCCCGTTCACTCGATTGATATTTCGCTGGCGGTTTCCCCCCTGGATGTCCCTGGATTGCCAGCATCCCTTCTCGGTTGAACCGTCCCACTAACTGCGATACCGCATCTCCTGATTTCCTGCCTGCTTTTTCTGCCGCTTCCTGGTACGTACTTCCTCCTGCCACCTCCAGAATTTCTTTGGCTCGGGTTACATGCGCTGCTGGCTCACTATATGATCGGCTAATCCGTTCTAGCCAGACCCGCTCTACTTCTGTCAATTCTCGTAATGGTTCCATTCTCTGGGGACTCATTTCCTTGCCTCGCTGCTCAGTTTGTTTCCCCTACAGTGGCAAGTCCTGTGCCAAGTGACCCACTAGAATTATTGAGGTAGCCCAAAGGCGATGATTGTCAGAAATCCACAAAAAAGTGATTTTCAAAGAAAATTAGTTATCAATCTTCCTCTATGTTTTTCTCTTTCTTCTATCATCCTAATTTCGCAGCAAGTTAATGGGAAATACCCCCTTATGATTATATTATTCGTTTCTTTTTCTCAGGCATAACTACTGGCTTTTTCGCCAGATCGATATTTAAACCAATATCCTCAATAGCATCTTTCAGAGCCGTAAAAACGGTCATGGCAAACACATCGTTATCAGGGTTCTCGTAACCCTTGAGACTCAACGCACGCCCTGAACGACCTTGCTTTGCGAGTAAGGATATACCTGCCGTGAAGTAAGCCGCAGTTGCTGCAGCAGCAATACCTCCTACAGTAACGGATTTTCGTAGAAAATTACGCCACTCTAATATTAAATCCTTTCCGCTGGCATCAATTCTCACAGCAATGGTACTTCTAGCACGCTGTTTATCGTTTTTTGTAATTCCCATAATTTTTGAATCTTGAGATTCTACAAATATCTGAGCAAAAACGCAGTTCCTAGCCTGCTTTTCTATTACAAGTTCGCCATAACTAATTTCAATATTTGGGATTTGATGGCTCTCTATCTCAGAAACAAATGCAGAAATTAAATTTTCTTTTTCTTCAAATTTACCAGGGAAATACAAAATATCCGTAGCTACTTCAGCTCCTAGATCTTCAGATTCATCCTTTTTTGGGAGGATCCGCGGTGTAAATTTTTTCTTGATTTCAGTTTTGGTTTCACCTTCAACAGCAGCAAGGACACCAGCTTTTATCAATGCTTCTTTTATCGGGACGAGGTTTAATCCACACTTTAAGCAAGTATTGACAGTATTGGGATTGATATTTCCACATGACGGGCAAGTCAGTTGAGTAACAGGTGACATCTCTTTCTCCTCTTTCAAAGAATTATATTAATTTTTCAAAAAAACAAAATCAAATTCTTTATAGAATACAGTGCTTAGCAAAATACCGCTTTTTCTTGGAGTATTGGTTCAAAGCTATCAAAACTTATTTAGTAGATTCCAGCCAATTCCAAAAATCAGGTGCTATATATCTATACCAGGGAAGTGTTAGGGGATCTAAATACTCAGTAATTACCTTCACCTTCGAAACCATAGTGTGTTGATTACTAAAAAAGGATAAAGTCAAGTAGTTTAATACCTCAATTAAGTTATTGAATTCATTAATAGCCTCCTCCCTTTTTAAATCACTTATTTGTAAATCAAATTCATGCCAACTTTCCTTTATTGTCTTCAATGGGGCTTCCCAAGCATTAAAATCTAACAATTGACCATTAGAAGCATCTAACGCAAACCAACGGTCTGGCGGGAAGAGTCTTAAAGGTTTACCTGGGTGTCGCTCAGTTGGGTTGGCAAACCAAACATACGCAGGTTTAAATAATCGAAGTGTTGGCATGGGTAAAGAAAGTTCCCATTCAATAGGAAGTTCGGTTCTCGCAATAGCGTTATTGCTTAGCATATTGCTTATTTCCTCAATCGATAATATTTTCTTTAGACCCATTTATTTGCTCCACGGTTCAAAAATGAATGATTTGTTACAACATATCTACCCCCATGGTTTTGCCAGCAAAATTGCATCTCTCCTACTGAGACGAAACGACCTGATCCGATATTGTCATAATTATTTCCACT
>Ga0172375_10001296_pt1 | contig 40287 bp, 36 predicted proteins | sample LakKiv1m_FD_114537 | JGI IMG/M metagenome (GOLD analysis project Ga0172375, IMG submission 114537) | Freshwater microbial communities from Kabuno Bay, South-Kivu, Congo - kab_092012_11.1m | ecosystem: Environmental > Aquatic > Freshwater > Lake | place: Democratic Republic of the Congo... | reverse complement strand
TTCTTCAATCTCGTTAATTTTATGCCTTAGCCTGCAAACATCCCTATTAGGGCAAACTTTTTTCTTAAATAAACACTCATTTAATTCAAGCGGCCCCTGAAATATCATAATCAAATCAATAAGGTGTATTTTTGCAGCCGAAACCAATAAACTAAAACCTCCACCCTGGCCTTTATAAGAATGTAAGATTCCATTTTTATTCAAAAGCTGTAAAATCTTCCTCAAAAACGGCTTAGGTATTTTTAGTTCCTTAACTAGTTCAGTAACAGAAATTATTTTCTTTTTGTGGCCTGCGATGTAACATATTGCCCTTACTGCGTAATCTGTATCTCTGGTAATAAGCTTCATTTCTCTCCTTTAAAATATTATAGCTGAGGTAGCTGGACCCGCAAAACTTGGGTAGTTTAGTGTCGTGCCCAGGACAATCTACTGCAGCCCTCTTTACAGTGAGCAACAGGACGCAACATATATCTAATTGTAACCTTCATAATCTTGGTCCCCCTTTCTAGACAAATGATACCACATTAGTATCATTTGTCAAGATATTTATTTTTAAATATTTTTTTTTACTAAATAATAGAACATTTAGAATTATTCCAAGCGTCTGCCTTGGCTTGTTTCTCGCAGGGACGCTTGTTTTGCCCCTGCGAGGCAAAACTTACGCTCCCTTCAAGCCCTCGCTCGTCCCGAAAGTTATCCTTAATCTCATAGTTGTACGAATAGATTTTATTTAGGTATAACTTTCGGGACTCCATGCCCGCTCGGGCTTTCAGAGGCCCTGCTCAAAATCAAGCCAAGGCACCCGCAAAAATAGTTTTAGAATAATCATGAATATATAAATCTGCCGGTTTTATGAGCGAATCACGATTTTAGCAAAAGCAGCTTGAGTAATTTGGGAATCCTGATGCCCCCGCTGCTTCGCTTTGAGAAGCAAAGCGGCGGGGGCAATATCAGGACGGCGAAGCTGTCCGAGCTCCGAATGCTAGAGCATGAGGAGCGAGTTCTGCAGCCGCCAAATTACGAAAGACCTTTTGCGGCCTTAAAATCTAAATATTTATAAGGCAAAATCGAGCTGAGCGAAGAAAACCGGCAGATTTAAAAATTAAATGGCTCTTAAATTTTTATTTCCTTTTGGAGACTACCACTAATACTGCAGTAGCCTTCGATTGAAACAATATCAGAAGGTTTTAATTCGGGGATATAAAATATAACGGTTTGAGTTTGATTATTATCCTGCCTGCTGATTTCCTGGGCAATTATTTCTTTGCCATTTAAGCCTAGATCGACTTTTTTAACATAGTGATTTGCAGGATTACTTACATTGTGATAAATAAGCCGCGGATAAACCTAAAAATAATTGAGTTTTAATGCTGCCTAAATTCACTATATCCCCTCTTGTCCAGGAATTTGTTAAATTCCAGAATAGTCCTACCAAAACAAAAATCTTGTTAAGATTTTTTTGGCGTCCTTAAAAGGCAAATTTTGCTGTTGCAAAATTTGGGCTTATATCTTTTCATCAGTAAAGAGTTGCACACTACAGTTACAGAACTAAAAGCCATTGCCGCTCCGGCAATCATAGGGTTAAGCAAAAATCCGTTTATGGGATAAAGTAAGCCGGCAGCTATGGGAATACAGATTAAATTATAAACAAATGCCCAAAATAGGTTCTGTTTAATTTTTTTTATGGCATAACGCGATAAATCAATCCCCATAACCACATCTCGCAAATCATCCTTGATCAAAACAATATCCGCGGATTCAATAGCAATATCAGTTCCTGCTCCAATAGCAATACCCAGATTAGCCTGAGCCAAAGCAGGCGCATCATTAATACCGTCACCGATCATTGCCACTTTTAATCCAGACCCCTGTAGCTTTTGGATCTGCCCGGCCTTATCCTGCGGGAGAACTTCCGCAAGCACTTCATCGATACCCAGCTCAGAAGCGATGGTAGCCGCAGTTGTGCGGTTGTCACCTGTAATCATTATTATCCGCTTGCCTAATTTTTTTAAAGCATCCACTGCTTCTTTGGAAAATTCCTTTAAGGTATCTTTAGCCGATATTATCCCGATAACCTCATCTTTGTAAGCCACAATTACCACGGTTTTGCCCTGGGCCTCATAAACTTTCAATTTTTCCTCAAAACTAACCAGATCAATATTCTTATCTTTAAACAATGCCCTGTTGCCCAATAAAATTATTTCATTTTCTTTCCTGGCAATAACTCCTTTGCCAGTAAGCGAATTAAAAGCATAGGGGTCTAAAATTTCTAAATCTCTCTTTTTGGCTGCTTCAATTATAGAATCTGCCAGCGGATGTTCAGAGCGTTTTTCGGCAATTGCCGCTATTTTTAAAACCTCTTCTTCATTATGATTATTAAAAGCAAGTACATCCGTAACTACCGGCCGGCCGACTGTTAAAGTCCCCGTTTTATCAAAAACAATTGAATTGATTTCTCGTGCCTTCTGTAAAGAAGCCGAATTTTTGATCAGTATGCCATTTTCAGCCCCAATCCCCATCCCCACCATAACAGCGGTGGGAGTTGCCAAACCCAAAGCACAGGGGCAGGCAATGATCAAAACAGTGATGAATATAGTCAATGAAAACGCAAAGCCATATCCTAGGAACATCCATATAGAAAATGCCAATAAGGCTATAGCCAATACTACTGGAACGAAATAAGCGGAAACTAGATCGGCAAATTCCTGAATAGGCGCTTTCGAACCTTGAGCCTCTTCAACTAATTTTATGATCTGCGCTAAAACAGTATCTCTGCCTACTTTAGTAGCTTTAAATTTAAACCATCCTGCCTTATTTATTGTCGCCCCAATAACATTGGCACCTTTGGTCTTTTCGATCGGGAAACTCTCACCAGTAATCATTGATTCATCGATACTGGAGTGGCCTTCAATAATTACCCCATCTACGGGTATTTTTTGCCCAGGCCTGACTAAAACATTATCCCCAACAACTACTTCTTCTATTGAAACTTCCTTTTCTTGCCCTTCTCTTACCACTATAGCTGTTTTAGGCCTTAACCCCATTAACTTCTTGATCGCATCTGAGGTCCGCCCTTTAGCAATAGCTTCTAATAATTTGCCCAGCAATATAAAAGTAATCAAAAACCCCGCAACTTCATAATATAAACTGGCTTCGCCAGAAAAAAGTAAAATAAAAATTGATCCGTACACACTATATAGGTAAGCAGCCCCCACTCCCAGGGTAATCAAAGTATCCATATTCGCTCTATGATTTTTGATAACCGCATTTAGGCCACTGGAAAAAAAATTCCTGCCTAAGAATAAAACAGCCGTTGAAAGAATGAATTGGATAAAAATGGAATGATTAAATAATACCGAATGCATAAGAAGCATTGAAAAAATTAATGATAGGATAAACTTAAAACCTAATAAGTGGAGCTGTTTTTTTCTGGATTTTATTTCAGTGTCGAGAGATTCAGAGGGTATGCTCGCCTTATAACCGGACTTGATGATTATGGATATCAAATCCTGGATATTAAGTTTATCCGGATTGAATTCGATATAAATTTTTTCAGAGGCAAAATTTACCTGGGCATTTGTTACGCCTTCAACTCTCTTAAAAGCTAGTTCAATATTAGCAGCGCAAGAAGCGCAATGCATGCCCGAAATATTAATAACAACTTTATTTTTTGGGGTGTTTTTATTATCTATCATTTAAACCTGTTTTACCCCTGCTCTTAAATAATTTTACCAGCTCCATAGCCCAGAGTGGAAATGAAGATATTAAAACCACCATTATCCAATCAAATAAACCCAACCCCTCTGTTTTAAAAACTTTTTGCAAAAATGGGATATAAATAACTGCCATCTGAAGCAGAAAAGATGCTGTTGTTGCTATAACGAGTTTTTTATTCGTCAAGAACCCTAGTTTAAATATTGATTCTCTTGCACTCCTACAGTTAAAAGCGTGAAAAAGCTGTGAACATGATAAGACAATGAATGCTGCGGTCCTTGCTTTATTAACGCCTTCTTTCTCAATAAACATCACCAGGCAAAAAGCAAGCAAACAGCAGAAAGCGATAAATGACCCCTGCATAAGCATCAAGATGCCATTTCCTCTGGTCAGGACCGGCTCATCTGTTTTTCTGGGTAGCCGCTGCATAATATTCTTATCTACAGGATCCACGCCTAAAGCCAAAGCAGGAAATCCATCAGTAACTAAATTGACCCAAAGAATATGTATGGGAAACAAAGGAGGCGGCAGTCCGATCAAAGAGGCAATAAACATAGTAAGGATTTCTCCTGCATTACAGGATAAAAGGTAATGAATAAACTTTTTTATATTATCATAAATTCCACGCCCTTCTTCGACTGCCGCGACTATAGAGGCGAAATTATCGTCGGTTACAACCATATCAGAAACTTCTTTAGTAACATCCGTGCCGGTGATCCCCATAGCCACACCGATATCCGCCTCTTTAACTGCCGGAGCATCGTTTACCCCATCGCCGGTCATTGCCACTACGTGGCCTTTTTTGCGCCAGCCGCGCACGATCCTAAGCTTATGCTCCGGAGAAACACGCGCGTAAACGGGAATACGCTCGATCCTCTTATCTAATTCAGAATCAGAGATCTTGTCTAGCTCTTCACCTGACAAAGCCTGGGAATCACCTTTGAAAAAACCCAGCTCCCTGGCTATAGCGATAGCGGTATTTTTATGATCTCCGGTAATCATTACAGTCTTAATACCCGCCGCATTACATTTTTTTATTGCTTCCTTTACCTCCGGCCGCGGCGGATCGATCATTGCGAATAATCCCAGAAAAGTTAGATTATTCTCAATCAAGTCAGCATTAAAAGATTCGGGGTTCAATTCCAAATTTCTGTATCCCACCGCTAAAACCCTCAAAGCAGCTGAAGACATTTGGTCATTAATTTTTAATATCCTATTCTTATCATCCTGGGTCATCGCTCTTACCTGCTGATTTTCTTCAATATTTGAACAATTATCCAGGAAAAGATCAGGCGCTCCTTTAATAAAAGCAACCTGTTTATTTTCGTGCTTTCGGATAATGGTCATTTTTTTTCTTTCGGAATCAAAAGGAATTTCCTGAATGAACTCATATTCTTTCTCAAGTTCACTTTTCCATATCCCAAGTTTTCCCGCACAAGTAAGTAGAGCGGCTTCCGTAGGATCTCCGACTATTTTGTAGCTTGAATTATCTTTTATGATTTCCGCCCCGTTGCACAAAACAGCGCATAAAAGAGCTTTATTTAAATCCGGATAATCTTTAACTTGAACTTTATTCTGGCCAAGAAGAAAATCTCCTTGAGGCTGGTAACCTATCCCCTTGACTTTGAATAGGTTCCCAGAAATAAAAACTTCCTGTACGGTCATCTCATTCTTTGTCAATGTCCCGGTTTTGTCTGAACAGATAACAGTGGCACAGCCTAGAGTTTCAACTGAAGGCAGTTTTCTGATCAGGGCATTCCTTTTAACCATTCTTTGTACTCCTAAAGCCAAAGCGATGGTCACTACGGCAGGCAACCCCTCAGGTATGGCGGCAACTGCTAAGCTTACCGAAGTTAAGAAGATCTCTACCAGCTTTCCTCCTCTGAGCCATTCCAAAATAAATACTAAGCCAACCAGGAAAAAGCATAAAAAAACAATCCATCTGCCGAATTCATCCAGTTTTTTTTGTAAAGGAGTCTCTTCCCTTGCTATCTCCTGGACCATCCCGGCAATTTTTCCCAATTCTGTCTGCATAGCAGTTTCAACTATAATAGCCCTGGCTTTACCTGAAGCAACAGCTGTGCCGACATAAACCATATTAGCTCGGTCAGCCAAAGGAATATCGAGATCATCGAGGACAAGGACCGTTTTAGCCACAGGACTCGACTCTCCCGTCAAAGAAGCCTCGCTAACGCTAAAATTTGTAGTGATCCAGGTAAGCCTTGAATCAGCCGGTATGTTATCACCAGCTTCAAGTTCAATCAGATCCCCAGGAACTAATGAAATAGAAGCAACAACCTGTTTTTGTCCATCGCGGATAACTTTTGAATTAGGAGAAGAAAGTTTTTTTAGTGCAGCTAAAGATTTTTCAGCTTTATATTCCTGTATAAAACCTAAAATAGCATTAAGAACCACTATTGCTATTATAGCGATCGCATCAACCCACTCTTTTAGAAAACCTGAAACCAAAGCCGCGGCGATCAATACCCAAACTATAAAATTCTGGAATTGCTCGAAAAATATAACCCATGGAGAGGTAGATTTCTTCTCGGTCAGTTGATTTAATCCGTATTTCGAGAGCCGGATTTTTGCTTGGTCAGAAGTAATGCCAAAGGTTAAATCTGTTTGCAAAAGCTTACTGATTTCTTGCGGATCTATATGCCACCATTTTGCCATAGTTGTTTAGATTTTAAATATCAAATAATTTTTCGTATTCTAAAAATTTCTTCGATTTTTTCTTTTAATTGCTTCGCATCGATAGGCTTAACCAAGTAACTTTCATTATAAAGCTCCAAAGCCCTCTTTTTAAGCTTCGGGTCCTCTCTTGCCGTAAGCATAATCACAGGTATCTCAAGAGTGCCACAATCTTTCTTTAATTCTTCCAAAACCTCGAACCCATCGATCCCGGGCATTACTAGATCAAGCACTATAATATCAGGGTGAATTTTCTTGGCTAAATTTAATCCATCTATGCCGGTTAAAGCTGTATGGACGTCAAATCCGCTTATGGCGCATAAATGCATCTTCGCAAGCGTGCAAAAGTCTTTTTCATCGTCAATTATCAAGACCTTTTTCCTGTCCATCCCGCCTCCTTTTTGGAAGCTTCCGATGAAATTACAAAGCGCGCATCACACCCACTGGCTTCGAATTTATTTTACTTTCTTTAAGATATCTCCTTTTAGAGTAACTGTCAATGAATTTACTATCTCAGTAAAGAATCAATCAAATACTCCTGCGATCGCAGCACGACAAAAACCACATTTACTCTCCCGGATATGATTCTCTAAAACCATAAACCCGTCCCTTTTAATCAATAGCTTCTTACAATCCGGACAAAAAGTATCGCCACCCAGGCCACAAACATTCCCCATGTATACAAAATTCAATCCTGCTCGCCTGCCAATATCCTGTGCTTTTTCTAAAATCCCAACGGAAGTGGCTTGGTGATCGGTAAATTTATAATCCGGATGAAAACCTGATATATGCCAAGGCATGTTTTTATCAATTCCGGCGATAAATTCAGCAATTCCCCTAAGCTCATCGATAGAATCATTTTCTCCGGGGATCACCAGCGTAGTGACCTCAACCCAGATCCCCATCTCTTTCATAAAAGATATGGACTCAAGCACGGCAGACAAGCTTCCCGCACAAACTCTTTCATAGGAATCATTATTAAAAAATTTTAGATCGATATTTGCAGCATCAAGATAAGGCTTAATAAAAGTTATAGCTTCCTTGGTCATATAGCCGTTGGAAACAAAAATATTGTATAAACCTTTTTCTTTTGCTGACCTGGAGATATCAAAAGCATATTCAAAAAATATTGTCGGCTCAGTATAGGTATATGAAATGCTTTTAGCTTTGCTTTTCAAAGCCAAATTCACAATATCTTCTGCCGTAAAATCTTCTCCTGGGAAACTGCCATCTCTGATAGTGCTCTGGGAAATTTCCCAATTCTGACAAAATCCACAATGAAAATTACATCCTATAGTGGCAATCGAAAAACTTGTACTTGAAGGAAGAAAATGATAAAGAGGTTTTTTTTCGATTGGATCTAGATGGCTAGCGATGACCTTGCCGTAAACATGGGTGTAAAGAATGCCCCCGATATTTTGCCTGACCCCGCAAAAACCGAACTTCTTATCAGCAATCCGGCAATGATGATTACACAAGAAGCAATGAACAAAGCCGCCCTCTAGTTTTTCATAAAGCAGCGCTTCTTTCATTTTTAAGCTCCTCTCGAAGAAAAGCGAGACACCAAACCATCCAGCCCAGAAAGGGCGCACTTGGCAATCCTTTAAGCCAAGGTGATATTGGTTTGGGTATCTATTCTATTAAATACGCATTTTAATTAACTTTTCTTCTTCTAATTTTACCGCCTCTATACTGTTTTCTATATTATCATGCCGCACTAAGACTTTTATACCTGTTTTATTATCTTTTAAATCACTATAACGGCAAATTATATCCACACAGTCTTTTATTAATCCCTGATCCAATTTTCCTTTTGCAAGCGCGGATGGTCCGGCTACATCTGGCGGAGGTAAAAATAAAAAATCATTGCTGCTAGCGATATTTTCCAGATAAGCATTTTCTTTCTCGTCGCGGCCAACGATCAATTTTGCCGAATCAGCTAACCTAAAATGCCTGCCCAATTTTAATAATTCTATATTCTCAAGAGTTAACTCCTTATGCTCAATCAGATCTTGCAGCTTTTTAATAAACAAAGGCTCGGTCAAAAGACATCCGCCCGAAGCATTAGGAGCATTCTTAATTCCAAATTTTTTAACTAGCTCCATCTGTGGCTTGCGGCTTCGGCCATTAAAATCCATAAGCTTATTCCTATCTACCCAACCCTCTCTTTCAGGAATAGTCTCCTCCAAATGCCTCGCGCATAAAGGCCTTAATAATAACCCCTCCAAACCACTATCTTTTTCTATTAAGTTAAGTGCCGGTCTGTATTGTGACATCGGCCTTTGCGCCAAAACTTCGCCTGTAACAACAAAAGAAGCATCCAGCTCTTTTAAAAGTTCTCTGGCTTTATTAAGCATAAGGATCTTACAGTCTATGCAAGGATTCATATTAGAACCAAAACCATATTTAGGATTTTGCAAAGTTTTTAAGAATTCATCGCCAATATCTACAACTTTAAATTCAATACCGATGCTTTCTGAGAGTTCTTTCGCAGCATTTGCACAAGTGCCGATAATATTACCTCTTCTTCTGCCAAAAGAGATATCAAAATTAATACCGACCACCTCTATCCCCTGATCTTTAATCAATTTTGCCGCTAAGATACTGTCTAAACCTCCGGAAATCAAAGCTAAAGCTCTCATTCCCCATTCCTTTCAGATAATTAATTCACGCCGAAGAAAATAATTTATAATTTTAGGAAAGTCCGGGCTCATCTTAATATCCCAAAATTTAAAACCACTCCCACTACAAGCCCGGTAATAAGCATTAAGAACGTGGCCTTAATTAAATCTTTCAGGCCCAATTCTTTTAATAGGATAACGAAGGTTGCGATGCAGGGAAAAGAAACTGCCAGCAGTGTGGCGGCAATAAACATTTGTTTAACGGTTAACCCCAAAGGCATTAACATGCCTGCTGCTACATCTTTTCTTACAAAACCAATTAACAAAGCAATGATTGTTTCCTTGGGCAAACCGAAAAGCCCGCTTATAAGAGGGGAAAATATCCCACTGACGAAATCAAATATTTTAAAATAAAGCATAATATTTACCAGCAAAACTCCGAATAAAACAATAGGCACTGCCTCAACAACAAACCCTTTAATACGAAAATATATTTTCTGAAATAATACATAAACTGGCGGAAACCTATACGGAGGAATCTCGATTAATAATTCCGGGCTGTAGCCTTTTAAAACAAAGTTTAAAATTGCCCCCAATACAATCCAAACAACAAATAAAACTAAATAAACACCTGCTACATAAAAACCAGAATATTTACCCAGCAAAGCAAAGATCATAGCCTGTAAAGCCACACAAGGAACACCTATTGATATTAGAGTAGAAGCAATAAACCTCTCTCTCTTAGATTCTAGGATCCTGGTAGATAATATCCCAGGGATATTACAACCAAACCCCAGTAATACAGGAATAATCGCATAACCATGCAAACCCAATTTATGCAAAATATTATCCAATAAAATTGCCAATCTCGGTAAATAACCCACATCTTCCAATATGCTTAATATAATATAGAAAGAAAAAACGTAGGGCAATACCATAGCAAATTCAATATATGGAGCGGTAGTCAACAAACCCATAGATTGTTTAAAATCAATTTTACCGTTAATAAGATCTCCGACTAAAATATGGTGCAGAAAACTTTCCTGCCCCAAAATAACACTCATCCTCTCGATCATCGGTTGATAGATATTATTAAATACCGGATCGCAGACATTATTTATCAAATATTCGCCAACAAAACGCACAATTTTAAAAGAAGCATAAACAACACCTAAGCCCATTAAAACCCCGGTAAAAGGTTTTATCGACAGATCTTCAAGGATCTCCCTGAAAGTATGGTGGCGATGAGTCAGCCGCTGAGCTTGCTCAATAATAAGGCCAATTTCTTTCCACCTTTCCTGATAGTTTGTTTTAGGCCGTATATTTACTTTGGCTTCCTCTATTCTCTGAATAAGCTTCTTTACGCCCACGCCAGTTACTGCGCAGGTTGAAATGACAGGTACCCCCAGGATTGACTCAAGCTTATCACTATCCAAAGTTATTCCGCGGTGCACGGTCTCATCACACATATTTAAGCATACTACAACAGGATATCCCTCTTCTATCAACTGTAAGGTAAGGTATAAATTCCTCTCTAAGTTCGTCGAATCCAAGATGTTAATAATTACCATCTGGTCTTTAGGAGTATCAAAAAGAATTGAAACAGCTACTTCCTCGGCTTTAGAGGTCGGCTCAAGTGAATATGTCCCCGGCAGATCAATTACCTCGACTTTATTCTGGCCGATAACTAGAAATCCTTTAGTAATCTCAACAGTTGTCCCAGGATAATTTGACGACATTGCTCTAACCCCGGTCAAACGTGAAAATACAACGCTTTTACCAACATTAGGATTACCTAATAAAAATATTTTATTGATCATTCTTCAACCATTATTCTTTTAGCCATATCATGGCCTAAGGCAATTGTTGTCCTACCGACTTTAATAGCCACCGGGCCTCTTAAAACAAAATGTCCGAGTTTTGAAATATCCCGGCCAAAATAAATACCCATACCCATAAGCCTGTTCTCCAAAACTTTTCCCCCAATAATTTCTACCACTTTGGCTTTTTTGCCGGGCTTTAACTGTAACAAAGAGATTTTTTTCATTAATAGTTCGATTATATATAGTTAAATTATATTAATGCGGATCCAAATGCCTTGCTAAAAATATAAAAACAATTCCTATAATAAATGCAATAATTGAAAATAATCCTCTTTTGGTGCTCTTTTGTTTATGTATCTCTGGAATTAAATCACAAGAAGCAATATAAATGAATCCTCCCGCAATTATCGGCAGTAAATAATCAGAAAACCCGCTGACTTTTTCCGATAAAGGATAGCCTATAATTACACCTAATACGCAAGTCAAAGCAGTAAATAAATTAAACAATAAAGCTTTAGCTTTTTTAAATCCCCCGTAAATCAAAACTCCGAAGTCGCCGATCTCTTGAGGTATCTCATGAAACAAGATTACTAAAGTCGTTACTATACCGAATTTTATATCGATCACAAAACTTGCCCCAATTACTAAGCCGTCGGCAAAATTATGTACCGCATCTCCAATCAGGTTTAGATAAGTAAAAGCATGTATATCACAAACGCCCTCATGGCAATGACGCCAATGAAGATACCTTTCTAATATAAAAAACGAAACAAAACCCACAATCGTAAGAATAAAAACATCCTGAGTATTTTTGGATTCCTCCAAAGCTTCAGGAAGCAAGTGTAAAAAGGCACCCCCAATCAGGCCTCCCGCGGAAAATCCAATCAAAGCAATCAGAATCTTGTCTAAGAATTTATCTTTCAGAAAAAGAGTGAATATACCTATTAATGATATAAGGCTGACTACTAAACCCGCACCTATTGCCCAGAAAAATTTTCCCATTTCTATCCTTTCTAAAAACTTATATTAACACGGGCATTTCAATAAGACAACTAACTTCCACCCTAACTACTATCTGCTAACTAAAGCATCTTTACCGGAGTTACCACAAAAATGTAACTAAGTATAACTTCTCCAACATTTTTAATATTATGCCTGGTATTGGGGGGCATGTAAACAATAGAATCTGCCTCAGCATCGAAGTGATTGCCATCTGTATAATAGATTATTGCTTTACCATTGAGAATGATAATCGCCTCTTCTCTCTCATTGGTTGAATGCTCGCCGATTTCTTCACCCGGTTTTAAGTTGACCAAGCCCGACTTTAAACCGTTAGTCTGCGCTTCTGGAGATAGCAGTCTTTGATATTTTTCTTTTCCTGTAAACTTTATAACTAAAGGGGTTTTATCCATTTACAATCCTCTTTTAATTATTGTGGTCATTATGATGCTCTAAATGGCGATGAGCGTGCACATGCACTTTATCACCATGTTTATGCCGATGGATATGCACAAGGTTATTCTCGCGCAAGAATTGATCGTCGGAAAGCACCCTTGACGGCTGATCAGAACGGATAATATTCTTCTGCGGCCCAAAAACATGTATTATATCTGAAATCTCTTCTACAATATGCAAATCATGGGTTGCCGTTATAATAGTTTTTCCGGCTTGATTCTCTTCCAAGATAATATCTATGATATTACGGGTTGTCTGGGGATCAAGTCCGGCTGTAGGCTCATCCAAGAGCAAAACCTCGGTATCAATAGCCAAAACTGAAGCTAAAGCTACTTTCTTTTTCTCCCCGATACTCAATTGATAAGGGGCTCTTTCAAGTAAATGCTCGATATGAAAAATTGAAACAAGCCTATCCAGCCTGTTTTTTATATCCGAAGCGCTAATTCCCAATTGCAAAGGCCCAAAGGTGATATCCTCTTTAACTGTCGGGCAAAATAACTGAATGTCGGGGTTTTGGAAGACAAAACCGACTTTACTGCGGAAATCATGGGTAAATATTTCATCATTAAATGTCGATTCCCTTAGTTCATTTCCTAAGAAATCAATTTTGCCTTTATCGGGGAATATTATAGCATCGAGCAAAGAAAGTAAAGTTGATTTGCCACTGCCATTCGCACCCATCAAAACAATTTTTGAACCTTTAAAAATACTCAAATTTAAATTATTCAATCCCGGAAAACGGCCCAGGTATGAAAAATAAATGTCTTTTAACTCAAATATTGGCTTTTCCATAAAATAAAAATAATTAATATTGATGAAACTATTAAAAAAATCCAATCCCTCAAAACAAAAGATAAATCTTTAAGTAATTTTGGCTCCCCCGCGTAGCCTCTTGATAGCATAGCATGATAAACCTGGTTGTGCATCAGATAAGACCGCTGCCAAAGGTTAGCGATGTTTCCTGCAACTAATTTTTGGCCTTTACCCGCAGAAATCACAAAGCCTGACCGGCTTTTTATAGCAATATAAGTATCCGTGATCACTTCTATAAAAAGAAAGATATAGCGATAGCACATCCCAAAAGTCATTACAAAAATCTGCGGTATGCCAAAAATACGTAAAACTTTAAGTATCTGATTATGTTTAGTAACTAGCGTGAACAATACCACTAAGGAAACAGAAGTGATTACCCGGGAAATAAATAAAACTGCTCCATCCAAACCTTGTTTTGTTATGATTAACTTTAGCCCTAATAAATCAAGACTAAAGATCTCCTGGCCCGGTGAGAAAACATTAAAAAGTGCCGGGATTGCGATAAATAATGAAAAAATAGGTATAAAAACCCAAGTTCTCTTTAAAAAGAAAACAATATTAATTCGCGATAAATAAGTTAAAAACAGGCAGGCCGAATAAATACTTAAAATCAATAACGTATTTTTTAAAAACATGACAGAAATTACAAGAGCAAAAATAGCTAAAGCTTTAAAGCGCGGATCTATTGTTTGCAGCAAGCCTTTTTTTACAGCATATTCTTCGGCAAATATTGATTCCTTGATAAAAGAAATCATACTCATTATCGAACTCTCAATAAAATTATTTTTTATCATTATAGCTTTAATCCGTCATTTACCAACAAGATATTCCCCTGCAAGATATGAGCTTCGCACATAAGGAGCACTCTCAACATGTAAAAAGCCCAATTCCTTAGCTTTGTTTTTAAAATATTCAAACTTAACCGGAGAAACATATTCTTTAACCGGATAATGCTTCTTACTGGGAGCAAGGTATTGGCCGATACTTAAAAAATCGCAAAAAACCGAACGCAAATCCTGTAGAACACTGACTATTTCTTCGTCCTTTTCGCCTAAACCCAACATTATCCCGGATTTAGTTTTTAACTGCGCAGAAATATTCTTTAATTCCCTTAACACTTTCAATGACCTTTTGTAATCCGAGCCCTGCCGCACCAATTTATAAAGAGAAGGTACTGTCTCAAGATTATGCGCGATTATTTCAGAGGCAGAACTGGCAACCAATTTCAAAGCATCCAGAGAAAGTTTAAAATCCGGGATCAAAAGTTCGATTGTCGTTTTAGGGCTCTTTTTACGGATAGCCGCAACTGTCTGGGCAAAAATCTCTGCTCCCCCTAATTCTAAATCGTCGCGGGTTACACTGGTTATAACCACATGCTTTAAAGAAAACTTCTTTACAGCTTCGGCAACCCGCACAGGCTCATCCGGATCAACAGTTAAGGGTAGGGCTTTTTCAATATTACAAAAACTGCACATCCTTGTACAATTGCGGCCCAAAATCAGAAAAGTTGCCTCGTTACGGCTAAAACACTCGCCTATATTCGGGCACATTGCCTGTTCACAAACAGTCTCAACTTTTAAATCCCGCAACGATTTTTTTACCTCGGTGCAAATTTTTAAACTTATTTTTTTATTAAGCCAGGCTGGTTTCACAAATATTACCCTTTGTACATATCAGAAGGCGCCCTTTCGACACCTACGGTGCAGTTATATCAGATTAAAATTTTATTTTAAAAGTGTTCCCAAAGGATTTAATGAGCCTCTCTTGTAAAATTTCTATGTTTGGAAGAGGCTTTAACTCCTCAAAAAGGCTAGTAACGCTGTCAGATATATTTTCCGGAAGATTTTTAGCGTATTTACGCACAATATCCCAATCAGTCCGCAAAGGAATAGAACCATGTTGAAATATAACCTCTCTTCTCCTTTTCTGAGCATTGCCTCCTATTTTTTTACCATTTATAACAATATCATATTTCTCGTAAGAAGCGCTGCAAAGTTTATTTGGAACTGATCTGTTTTTAAAACTTTTTTCCAATAAAGCAAAGGAAGCTTTCAATCCTAAAGATTGGTAAAAATTGATCAAAAAAGCGCAAATATCACGGTAAGAAACAAAAACATCTTTTGACTCGCCGATATCATCTTTACTGCAGACAAAACTATAAGTTATTTCATCGTGGTGAAAAAGCACTCCTCCCCCGGTCATTCTTTTGGCGATCTCAACTTTATTTTTTAAGCATAAATCAAGATTGATCTCTTCTTCCGGTGATTGCGAAATCCCGTAGGTAAAAGACGGGGCTCTCCAGCGGTAAACTCGCAATACGGGTATGCCATCTTCTGAATAACGGCTGAATATTTTCTCATCCAAAGCCATATTATAAGCGGCAGAACCTGGATAAGATCTTATTATTTTAAATTTTTTCATAACTAAAGAATTATTATGGCTTCCAGCGCAGATTCGGCTCGCGCGCAGCCTTTGTTTCATCAAGGCGTTTAATCGGCATAGTAATCGGCGCCTGTGTAACTAGAGAAGGATTTTCCTTAGCAAGGCGGGCAATTTCAATCATTACTTCAATAAAAACATCGAGTGTCTCTTTAGACTCTGTCTCTGTTGGCTCAATCATCAGAGCCTCTTTAACTATCATTGGGAAATAAATCGTAGGCGGATGATAACCTTTATCAATCAAATACTTCGCAATATCTAAAGCATGCACCCCATTTTTTACCTGACGGGAGGCAGAAAAAACACATTCATGCATGCAGGTTCGATCAACTGGCAGATCATAATAATCTTTAAGTTTAACCCGGCAGTAATTAGCATTTAATACAGCCAGTTCTGCCACCTGAACTAACCCTTCTTTTCCTAAACGAAGTATGTATGCATATGCCTTAAGGATTACTCCGAAATTACCATAGAAAGGCGCAATATAGCCGATAGATTTACGCTTCTGATAATCAAGCGCATAAGTACCGTCATGGCGCCTGACTACGCGTGAAATAGGTAAAAATTCAACCAGCTTTTCACTAACTCCCACTGGTCCGGCACCCGGGCCTCCCCCGCCATGCGGAGTGGCGAATGTTTTATGCAAATTAATATGCATCACATCAAATCCTAAATCGCCCGGCCTGGCTTTGCCAAGCAAAGCATTTAAGTTTGCCCCATCGTAATACATTAAAGCCCCGACTTCATGTGCCATATCGGCGATTTCTTTTATAGCCGGGTTAAAGATGCCCAAAGTATCCGGACAAGTAAGCATTACTGCAGCCACATCTTCATTTAATTGCTTCTTATATTCGTTTAAATCCATATAGCCATCTGGGCCGGTCGGAATAACTTTAACTTCATAACCGGCAATAGCGGCACTCGCCGGATTTGTACCATGAGAAGAATCCGGAACAATTATATATTTACGTCTATCCCCTTTATCTTTGTGGTAGGCGGCAATAAGCATGGCTCCGGTTAATTCACCATGAGCACCAGCCAAAGGCTGCATAGTAAAAGCACTCATACCGGTAATTTCAGAAAGTAGTTTTTCAGTTTCATATAAAACTTCAAGGGAACCTTGAGCAAGCATGCCGCCTCCTAAAAGCTGAGGCAACAAAGGATGCAGTTGAGCAAACCCATCAAACGAAGCCACGCGTTCAGTAAATTTAGGATTGTATTTCATGGTGCAGGAACCAAGCGGATAAAAATTAGTATCTACGGAATAATTAAGACGAGAAAGGTTAGTATAATGACGAATGACATCCAACTCACTTAATGAAGCCAGGTTAGTAACGGATTTACGGCAGAATTTTTGTGCTAAAGGCTTAAACTCCGGAACGTCTATCTTCCCATAAGAAAATCCTTTTCTGCCCTCAACATGATTTTCAAAAATTAATTTCATCCCACTGGGGCCTTTCATAATACCGCCTCCAGGCTATCGGCAAATCTGCGAATCTCTTCCTTTGTACGCTTTTCGGTAACCGCGACCAACAAATAATTATCCATGCCTTTATAAAATCTGCCCAGAGGAAAACCGCAGGCAAATCCTTTATCGATCATACGGTAAACTACCTCATCAGCATGCTGCGGAAGACAGACTGTAAATTCATTAAAAGTAGGGGAGCTGCGTTTAACTTCCACTCCGGAAACTTGCGAAATAATTTCTTTGGCAAATTCGGCCTTTTGGTAATTATGCTGCGCTAATTCTTTTAAGCCATCCCGGCCTAAAAGGCTAGCAAAAACCGCGGCCCGCAAAGCACAAAGCGCTTCATTAGAACAAATATTGGATGTCGCCTTTTCGCGTCGTATATGTTGTTCACGAGTTTGCAAGGTTAAAACAAACCCGCGCTTGCCATCTTTATCAATAGTAGCTCCTACTATCCTTCCCGGCATCTGCCTGACCAATTCTTTTTTTACTGCCATAAAACCCAGATACGGCCCGCCAAAAGAAAGGGGTATACCTAAGCTCTGTCCCTCTCCTGTGGCAATATCAAACCCCATTTCCCCTGGTGATTTAAGTATCCCCAAGGAAACCGGATATACTGAAGCGATCGCCAAAGCCCCAACTTTATGCACCTTTTCCACTACGTCGCTATGATCATCAACTGCGCCGAAAAAGTTAGGATTCTGCAAGATCACTGCCGCGGTATTATCATCAAGATACTTAAAAAGCTCTTCGCGTGAACTCTGACCATGAACCACCGGGATCTCTACAAATTCAATCGATAAATTTGATGTATAAGTATAAAGCATGGTGCGGTAAATAAGATTTACTCCGCTATCCATAATAATTTTATTTCTGCCGGTAAACCTCACAGCCATCATTGCTGCTTCATAAAGAGCAGTGCCGCCGTCGTAAAGTGAAGCGTTGGAAACGTCAAGGCCGGTTAAATCACAAATAATTGTCTGATATTCATAAATTGCCTGCAACCACCCCTGAGAGCACTCCGGCTGATAAGGCGTATACGCTGTATAAAATTCCGGGCGCGATACAATTGCGTCCACCGCAGCCGGAATAAAATGATCATAAAAACCCGCGCCCACAAAATTAGTCAACTGGGTAGCATTTTTCTGAGAAAGTTTACGCAGTTGCTCCGTCACTTCAAATTCAGATTTTCTTGACGGAATATTGAAGGATTTTGGCCGCAGGGTTTTGGGAATATCCTTGAAAAGTTCATCGATGCTTAATACCCCTATTGCCTTAAGCATCTCTTTAATATCTTCTTGTGTGTGAGGAGTATAGCTCATTTATTTTATTTGGTTATGCTTTCAACATAATGTAAATAATCATCAGCCGACAGAAGATTTGCTTTTTCCGCGTCTGAAGAAATTTCCATAGTGAAAAAAAAGCCTTTTTCATAAGGAAACTGGTTAACTAGTTCAGGATGGGCTGAGAGTTCTTCATTGACTGACAAAACTTTTCCTGACAAAGGCGCATAAACCTCTGAGGCAGCTTTCACTGACTCGACAGTCGCACTTTGTTTAGATTGCTGCAAAGCAGCTCCTGCCTTGGGCAGCTCCACAAAAGTAATGTCTCCTAATGAGCCTTGGGCATAATCGGTAATACCGACATAAGCAGTCTTGCCTTCAATGCGCGCCCATTCATGATCCTTTGTGTATAAAAGATTTTTGGGTATGTTCATATTGTTCTCCTATAATTAACGTTAAATTCCAAACTACAAGTCCAAAATTAAAATCAAATCCAAATACCAAAATCACAATATCCAAATATTAAAAACTTTTGTAATTTTGGTTATTTGATATCGTAATTTAAAAGAACTATAATATATTTTTATAATGAGGTTTTCTTAACAAACGGTTTTTTTACGACTTTTACCGGAATTTCAATAGAGCCTTCTTTAACAGCAAGCTCAGATCCAATCTCAAAATTTCCAGTTACATAACCCACGCCAATACCCACTGCCAAGCTGGGAGAAAAAGACCCGCTGGTCACTGTCCCAACCCTCTTATCTCCAAAAAATATCCCAAAACCATGCCGGGGAGACCTACGGGAATCAGCTTGAAAACAAATTAAATACTCATTTAAACCGCCTGTTTTCTCTTTTAAAATCGCATCCTTGCCAATAAAATCTTTGGAATAATCCACAAACTTATCTAAACCAGCCTGAAGCGGAGTATGATTGATATCAATATCCTGGCCATATAAAGGATAGCTCATTTCAAGGCGTAAGGTATCACGGCAGCCTAAACCTGCAGGTTTAATTCTTCTATCTTTAAGCAAAGATTCCCATAATTTTGCCACATTTTTGCTTGAAATATACACTTCATAGCCCAGCTCGCCAGTATAACCTGTACGGCTGATTATACACCTCTCCTGGTCAAAAGTAAAATCGCTAAAAGTATAATATCTCAGTTTTTCTATACCTGGCCCAAAAATATTTTTAAGTATTTCCTGAGACTTGGGGCCCTGGATATCAAGTTTACCTATTCTCTGGGAAGCATTCTCAAAAGAATATTCCCCTTTTAAATTCTTGCGGATATTTACTTCATCACCGGCAATGGTGGCGGCATTAACTACCAGCATCCAGCTTTTCTCTTTAAGCCGATAAACGATCAAATCATCGATAATTCCTGCTTTTTCATTAAGCATAAAGCCATATCGGCAGGAGCCGATAGGCATTGTTACGATATTTTGAGTTATAACGCGGTCAAATCCGCAAAGAACAGGATCACCTTCCAAGAAAAACTCCCCCATATGGCAGATGTCAAAAACTGTAACAGCACTCCGGGTATGCGCATGTTCAATTAAAATCCCCTCATATTGGATCGGCATAAGCCATCCGCCAAAGGGAGCCATTTTTGCACCTAAGGAAACATGATTTGCGTAAAGCGGAGTTTTTAGAAGTGTAGTAGTTTCGTTAGTAATCATTAAATTTCCGTCATTCTGAAGGAGCAAAGCGACTGAAGAATCTAAATTCTATAGCTCCTTCGCTTCGCTTTAGGATGACATAACCTATATTTTTTTAACCGGATACTTACCGCAACAGAATTTTTCCCCTTCGGGACAATATCCTAAATCTTCGCATTTTGCTCCCCCCTTCGAAAATACTGCGGGAAGTTTTTCCTTGCAAATTTTAAGCATGGCATTAGCAAGGGCCCGGATTTCCCACTGTGCGCGTGAACAGCAGCGATGTTTAAAAAAATGCAGCAACTCCCGAGAGTTCATCGTCACCACAATCTTGGTTTCCGCAGCCTGAGGCAGGACAAAACGCACGTCCTGGTTTGCGGACTGTCCCTCTTTACCACCTTCGCTTAAATATTTTGACAATTTATCATAACTGGCCTGAATTTCAGTCATTAATTTGCTGAATTCAGCTAAAGCTTTGGGATTATTTTTAATGGAAGGAGGAATAATATAACTAAAGTCTTTTTCTTTGACATAACGCTGGCTTTGCTGAGAATAAGAAGCCAGACGGTGACGGACCAATTGATGTGTTAGAGCCCGGGAAACTCCCTCAATAGCAAAAGTGAATTTAACGTGCTCAAGCGGGCTCTCATGCCCGGAAGCAACCACGCTTTTAACAAAATATTCCTGTTTTTTTAGACTAATTTTACCTTCAGAGAATATGTCTGCGGCAAATTTATCGGAATAACACTGCCTGCAGGCAGCATAAATAAGCGAAATGGGATTTTCGCTGGACTCTAAAAGCTTAATATTTAATTTGGTTTGAGGCATGATCTATTTGGGGAAAACATTAAATCCCTAGCTCCTTAGGCATCTTAATATACTCGATATTTAATGTTTTGTCCAGAGCAAAATACATCTTAAAGAGGCTTTTTCTTCTCTTTTTTACTTAAACTTTTTGCTAAAAGGAAAGCAAACGTAGCAACTATCAAAATGCCGGTTAAAGCGGAGAATATATAGGAAAAACTTAAAGTAAACAGGCCTTTTTCGCTAGAGCCTTCAATTGCATAATCTGGCATAGGTGCTTTCCAGACTTGAGAGATCTTTGCGATACCTTTAGGAACATAACCTACCATCCCTCTTAAAGTGTCTAAACCCCATTCGCCCCAAGCATCACCCGCCTTAAAAAACTGAGGTATTAAAATCCCTATAGGAGAAAGTACTGCTAAAATTACAATTCCTATCCATAACTTAGTTACTGTTTTCATTTAGCTATCCTCTCACTGCGAAGAAGAGCCGGATCTTGTTTTTGCAGGTATTTTACAACTAGAGCCGTAATAATAGCCTCTACCCAGCCAAATATAAGTAAATGCTCTCCCAGCATCACCGGAATTGCCACATTCAAACCATATGGACAATATAAAGTCTGCCCATTTACTGTTTTATATATTAACGGTTGAATGCCAAATAAGATCGCAGTCGTTAACGCAGCAATGTTTAATCCGATATATCCGGCAATACCTGCAGCTACAATTCTTCTTGTTGAATTTACTTTAGATCTGGCACTGATTATTTTATAAATATAATATCCGCTGAACACTTCAATAAAAGCCATATTAAAACAATTGGCTCCAATGGCAGTAATCCCGCCATCGCCGAATAAAAGTGCCTGTACTACCAAGGCCACCGTCACTGCAATACAGCCAGCCCATGGCCCCAAAAGGATGGCAATTAAAACAGCACCCACAGCATGTCCGGTCGTTCCTCCCGGAATCGGAATATTAAACATCATGATCACAAAACTAAATGCCGCACCGATAGCTAAAAGCGGAACCTGCCGGGCTTTAAGTGTCTTTTTTACAATTTTCGAAGCTGCTAACCAAATAGGCAGCATCACTCCATAAGTAGCAACACTAGTCGCCGGCCCTAAATATCCATCAGGAATGTGCATAGCCAACTCCTAAATTATATTTTTAATATATCTTCGGTAAATCGCGTAAGGATTTTTGTATATCTTCGTCAGGCAAGCGGTAATCTTTAATCTCCCCTGCTAAGTACTTATCATAAGCCGCCAAATCCAGGAAACCGTGCCCGCTAAAACTAAAAACGATGCATTTGCCTTTTTTATCTCTCTTGGCAATATCGATTACAGTTTTTATAGCGTGGGAAGTTTCCGGAGCGGGGATAATCCCTTCAGTGCGGGCAAAGGTGACTGCGGCCTTAAAAACTTCTGATTGGGGATAAGCCAGAGCTTCAATAATTCCATTTTCTTGCATGGCACTTACAAGCGGAGAACATCCATGATAACGCAACCCTCCGGCGTGAATACCTGCAGGAATAAACTTGTGGCCCAAAGTAAACATTTTAACCAAAGGCGTTAAATTCGCCGTATCGCCAAAATCATACTTATATACTCCCCGGGTCAAACTCGGGCAGGCACAAGGCTCAACAGCAATAATGCGCATTTGGGGATTTTTAAATTTATCTTCTACAAAAGGAAAAGCCAAGCCAGCAAAATTACTTCCGCCACCAACACAACCGATTATATAATCTGGCTTCTCACCGGCAATTTTAAGCTGTTTTTTAGCTTCCATACCTATAACCGTCTGATGTAAAAGCACATGATTCAAAACACTACCTAAAGCATAATTGGTTTTTTTATCTTTAGCTGCTTCTTCAACCGCTTCGGAAATCGCAATGCCTAAACTTCCATGGCAATTAGGATCAACTTTTAAAATCCTTCTTCCTGCTTCTGTTTGATTGGAGGGAGAAGCGAACACATCCGAACCCCAAACATTCATCAGAGTTCTGCGAAAAGGCTTCTGATGGAAACTGACCTTTACCATATAAACCCTGCATTTAAGGGAAAATACATTACAGGCAAAGCTAACTGCCATACCCCATTGCCCGGCACCTGTTTCAGTAGTAATATTTTTTATTCCTTCTTTCTTATTATAATAAATCTGCGGAATAGCCGTGTTGATCTTATGACTGCCTGTAGGCGAAACCGATTCATCCTTAAAATAAATCCTGGATTTAGTTTTTAAGAATTTTTCCAAACGAAATGCCCTCCTTAAAGGAGTAGGCCTCCAGAGGCGGTAAATTTCCCTGACTTCAGCGGGTATATCAATCCATTTTTCAACGCTGACCTCCTGGTCTATAAGCGCTTTAGGAAATATTGCTCTTAAATCATCTTTTGCTAAAGGTTTGCCGGTACCGGGGTTAATTGGAGGAGGTAATTCAAAAGGAAGGTCTGGTACGACATTATACCATTTATGCGGAATATCTTTTTCACTTAATAGAATTTTTGAATCCGGCATTATTTATCCTCCTCGATCATTAGCGAGAGATTTCTTTCGATAAACTCAACCAATTTTTCCTGGGTTTGAGTATCTATATTGTGGAATGCCACACCAATACCCGGCGAAAGCGGAAGCTGAATCTGTTTATCGGAGATCCAAACTACTTTTGCTTCCAGCTGCATATCCTCCATTTGAGGAGGCATCTTAAATTTTAAAATCACTTCATCCCCAAGAGTGAATTTATCGCAGCCAAAAATATATGCACCTATCCCGCTTAAATTCAGAATATCTACATTATAACAACCGGGAGTCCTCGGATTTTTAGCTTTTAACTCAACCTTAATATCAATAGGAAGGCGCTTGAAACGGCGTCGCAGTTGTTTTTTCTTTATGGTTTCAATTATTTTATCTTCTTTAAAACTGCTTATCGCCAGGTCTTCATTATTATAGATCTCTAAAGATTTGTCCATACCGGTAATAGAAAGCAGGTTGCGCAGATGCATGGGGATATTAAGTATTTTCATCCTGCCCTCTGCATTTATTATTTCTTTATAAGCAATAGCAAGCACAGATATGCCCATATAATCAATGGATTCAACCTCTTCGAAATTACATAAGACATCCATATAACCGTCACGGATACACTGGCCGACGACTTCAACCAAATTAGCCGAATTCACGTCAATAGATCCGCTCAAATCTAAAACAACGACTCCGCTTATTACCCTTACTTTTATATCCACCCCGCACCTTCTTTATTTTTAAATTTATATTTACCCCTCCCCTAAATTTTAGAATGGTGGGATAATTTTATTTGTTAAAATTAAGGGCACTTCTCTTAAAAGAGAAGCGCCCTTTTACAATAAAGAAATTTATCCTAAGTTAGGTTTTCTTCCCTTATTGGCCTTTTTGGAACGCCAATTAAGCTTGCCCCTTCTTTTTCTTTTTCCCATTTTGAGATTCTCCTTTAATGAGCAGACAATTTATGGAGCCTATTGCGACATAAATTGTAGGCCGCTAGGCCGTCTGCGAATTAAACCCTTGACATTTTCTCATTAGAAAAGTTTCGGATTATTTTCTCTATAGTTTCTTTTCTTGTTTTACCATCTTTAAATTGCATCTCTCTTTTATAAGCTTCGGAGCGCAATTTAAATCTTTCAAAATAAACTAATTCAGGTTTTTTATTTCTAGTCCAGTTAATATGCCCAAGTAAATGTTCCTTTAAGCGCCTATCTAAATTATTCGTATGACCATAATACCTGCTACCATCATTACAGCTTAATATGTAAAAATAATAAATTGAATCCATCAGTAAAATGTCAAGGGTGAAATTCAGCCATCAAGCTTACGTCATTTCATTCCGTAAGCTTGGGCTTCATTTCAATATTTAAAATAATTTGCGGGTATTGTTTGAGAAATATACCTTACCGCCTCTATAATACAGACTCTTATTGCCTTCTCCATAGGTGTATTAGCATAACCACTCAAACCTGCCCCTAAAGCCCAGCTACCCATAAAACCAGCCATTACGCCGCCTCCTACATCTGTAGCCTGGCCCTGTACTCTTGTGGCTGATAGAACTTCCGATGTAGAAGCATCGACTATGCGTATATCCAAAGCCATATGCGCTTTATTTAAAGAACCTCCTAACAATCCTCCTAAAATTCCGCTGCCTATCCCGCCGCCGCCTCCAATACCGGCACTGCCTCCTGAAGCCTGAGGTTCAAACTCAGTAACTGCAGCGGTAATAATAAGGTCCGCGGTTTTAATTTTGCCCCTTTGCGGCCCGCTCCCAGGCTGTGCTACCCCAGATACGGATAATTCCTGCTCTTGCATAACTGCTTTTAACTCCTGGCGTTCAAGGACAGAAAAACGGCTGCTATTCAACAATGCAGTCGTAAGCATTTCTCTTAAGCCCGTTCCAATTTCATTAGTAGCTTTAGCAGCTTTAACATCAAAATCTGCGACAGCAATTCGAGCTTTAGGCCCGGAATACGGAGGTAACGGTGCGGCACCCGCGTAATTATCCACTTGAGCTGTTGGCTGGGTTAATGAAGCACAGCCGGCCAAGCTAATTAAAAAAATACCTGAAATTATAAAAGTCAATATTTTTTTCAAACCCCCACCCTCTTTCTATTCAGAAACCTAGTTAATTATATTTTTGGCTTTATTCAATGCATCCGTAATTTTAATAGTTAAATCATCTGCGGCATTTACCAACGCCTCTTTACCGCCGGTAACAACATCCGTGTGTACAGTATTTCCTGAGCCCTCAAGATAAGCGACAATCTTTCCATCGGAAGCCCGGATAAGTTTTACCGTAATATTGGCAAAACATGAACGCATATTCGATTGAGGAACAGTTCCGCCGCTAGAAGCAATTGCTTTTCCTAAAACTATATAATCCGCTTTAGCTTCTTTGCCTAATTTAACGGATTCCTGATCATCTAAATTAAGCATGCGAAAGGCCGCGGTCTTTTTTAGCGTTTTTGAAAGTTCCGCCGGCTCAATTACCTCATAACCCTGTTCAATTAATTTTTTCGCAATAGTGGCCTCGGTAACAGACAAGTCTATTTCACTCGCCCACCAGGCTCTTTGAGGGCCCTCGATATTCTGTTCAGAAATCAATAAAATGACTTTTTTATTAGCGGTTTGGGCGTTTGAAAAACTGCATGCCAGCATAAATATAAAAACACCGATTAATAATCTCTTCATTTTGCCTCCATTTTTTACAACAGCATCAATTTTACAATACAAACCCTTTATGGTCAATAGCTAAAGTATCCGCAGCAATTTATTTATATTCCCAATGATTATAGCCGGTTTCTCAGCCAGAATCTCGCTTTTACTGCTTGAGCCTGTTGTAACAATAATGGTAGAAATACCGGCTCTTCGTCCCGTCTGAGCATCAATATCCATATCTCCAACATATACCGCTTGTTCTGGCCCCAGCTTAAATTTCCTAAGGATTTTCTTTAATATTTCAGGATGAGGCTTACCTGTTTTTAATTTATCCGCGCAAAGGATATAATCAAAATATTTTTTTATCCTGAGGCATTTAAGTAAAATCAAAGAGAATTCAGTCGGCCTATTGCTGGCAACCGCTAACTTATAGCCTCGTTTTTTAAGATATGCTAAGACTTTTTTTGCTTGCGCAAGCAAGCTGGAATATTTAACCAATGATTTGCGGTGATGGCGGCGATAAGCTATCAAAACTTTATCTAAATCGCGCCTATTTACAAATGGTTTAAGCAGATATCTATCTCCTTTACCCACAGCCCTGCGTATGGTAAGAGGCGCTTGGCTCTCATAACCAAACTTTTGCATAGCATGGTTAAAGCTTTCCGTAATAGCAGGATAAGCATCAACCAATGTTCCATCCAAATCGAAAATTACTAATTTTATATTATTCATTATATAAGTTATTAACAATCATGGGGAGGTTTAAACCTCCCCTACACTGTGGATAACTATTAAGCCAAAAGCAGGGATCTTCTCCCTGCTTTTAAGTAAAATTAATTTTATTTTTTATAAAACTATGGTGTTACAGCCTCAACAGCAGGCTCATTTGCAGGCTCAGCTTGAACAGCTTGAGCAGCAGGTTCTTCAGGCTTCTCAAGATTTATATTCTTGGCTGTTAATTTTCCATCCGCACCAATAACATAATCCACGCTTACAGCATCTTGCGCTTTTAAATCCGGCAAGCCCTGTATATTAACGAATTTTGTTTTATCATCTATGCCGATGCTGGCTTTTTTTTCCGTATCCCCTTCATAATCCAGATAATTAACTACCAGCTCTTTATTTACCAGATCAACGCTATCTACCTGCCCCCACAACCATTGAGTGGTATCAGATTCAGCTACATCAGGTTTAGACTGTTGAGCCTCATCTTTGACTGCTGGCACCTCCAATGTCTGCGGCAAACTTAGCGCAGGCGCATTTTCCGTATTAGATGGAGTAATCTGCATATTAGCTTGGGACGGCTGCGTATTCTCTGTTATCGTATTATCCTGAGCGAAAACAAAATTTACTGCTAAAAACACTGCCAAAACTACTGTAGCCATAACCAATGTTTTTTTCATCTAAAGCCCCCCTTTATTCAAATATAAAAACTCGTAAATTAATAGCATTAAATACGTTAGAATAAAATAGCACAGCCATCTGGTGTTGTCAAGAGGATTGGCTTGATCAACATTTTCAAAATTACCGATAAAAAGGAGTAAAGACTAAAGCCAGCCAGACTATCCCTGTAGTAAGTGCACCAACCGATAAACCTATCCAAAACCAGGTTAAAAACGTTACTTTAATATCCTTTTCTTTTTCTATGATACCTAAAGCAATTATATTAGCAGTTGAACCAACCAAAGTAATATTGCCTCCGAAACATCCCCCAAATAATATTGCCCACCAGAGTTGACGCGGATCTATCCCCAACGTTCCAAAACCCTGAATTACAGGAATAAACGCAGCAACTAATACAACATTATCCAAAAGGCTGGAACCAATTGCACTTATAAACAAAATAACAGTAGTTAATAAATTAAAATTTTGGCCGACAAGCCCGATGATTCTTTCAGCAATGAAAACAGTTGAGCCGGTATATTTTAGAGTCCCCGCTTGCACAAATAAAAGCAGGAAAAATAACAGTGTCCACCATTCAACATCCCTTTCAATATAATCCCTGGCCTTATCCCACTTCCAGATCATTACACATCCGCTGGATATTAAAGGGACTACTAATAAGACTGTGTTTGCAGGCAACCCGTATAAAAGCTCGAAGCGATGATGCAAGGCAATAAAAAAGAGTGTCACCGTAAAAATAGCTAAACCGATCCTTAAATTTCTCTCCGGAGGTACAGAAATCAATTTAATAAGCATCTCATTTGCACCCAGCTCTTTGATATTTTTATCCAACTGAATAATAGCCTTGCGGTACCAGAATAAAACAAGAAAAATCGCGGCGATCAAGCACACAAAAGCCAGAGGAAAAGCTTTGAGTATAAAATCTTCGAAAGTAAGGCCGGATTTTGAAGCGATTAATATTCCAATAGGATTTCCTAAAACCGTAGCAGCACTTCCAATATTAGTAGCCAAAACCGCGATAATTACGAATGGCAGAGGTTTAACCTCAAAATAATCGCAGATCTCTAAAACCGCGGCCACTATAAAAATTATGGAAACAACTTCCGAAGTCATAGCCGAAAGTGCGGCGGAAACTAAAGAGATAACCAAAACAAATTTTTTAGCGGTTAAATTTCTGATTCTTAATATCAGCTGGACTATCCAGGCAAAAAAACCTTCCTGTTTCAATAGCCCGATAATAACCATCATACCGACCAAAAACAGAATCACTTCCAGAGAAGAAAACTCTATGACATGCTCCAGGTCAATTGTTTTGGTTAACAGCAATACGGAAGTGCCAATAAAAGCGAAACTAAGGCGGAAATCCCAAAAAAACAATGTACCTAATATAGAGGCGGAAAATATGGTAATCGAGAGAGCCTGGTGTTGAGTCATGCCCCAACCCTTGGCACTATTGCCGAGGAACACTGCGATCAAAAACAGCAGAACCAACTTCAGTAGGCGGATTATCATTTATTTATACTCATTAAAAAGTGCCTTAACAATGTCTCCTCTGGAAACGATACCCACAATATTTTTAGCTTTATCTATAATTGGTATTCGCCTGGCTTTCTGTACAAGCATCGTGTGGGCGACTTCACAAAGTGCGGAATCCTCATCGATAGTGATCACTTCCTTACGCATAACATCTTTTACTTTTAAATCGCCAAAACTTAAGATTTTCTGTTTTACTGCCTTGGGATTTTCATCGTAAACAAAACCCCCAACGTTTTCCAGATATTTAGGTAAAATTTTAGCTAGTATCTCTTTCTCTGTAAACATCCCCACCAGCTTACCGGTGTCATTAATAACCGGAAGGCCGCTGATTTTTAATTTAAGCAATAATTCCAAGGCTGTAACAGCATTATCTTCAAAATTAAGGCTGGTGATTTTTTTGGTCATAATTTCTTTAACTTTCACGATTCTCCTCCCTGCGTTTTTGTTTAGTAAGCCCTAATCTCTGGCCACAGCCAGAAAAACTACGCCTACTAAAATTAACACCGGCCCCAAACAACCGGCCAATAAAGTTATAAAATCCTGCCAAAATCCTACCAGCGCCAGTAAACCGACAGTTAAAAATACCAACCCCAAAAACACTTTTAGTAAAATTAAAAAAGGCTTCATTTTTTTATCAGTCCTCTCTTTATCATCTTCGCCATTTTAAAGGCTTAAGATGACATATCTACTTGTTAGGAGTACTCTTCCACCTGCGATGGATCCAACCCCATTCCGCAGGGTATTTACGGATATAAGCCTCAATAACATTCGTTAGTTTCTGGATATTTATTACTATAGCTTCTTGTGGTGTAGCCGCCTCTTCAAGCGGAATCTCAGGCTCAAAAATAATTTTGTGGGTATCATCACTTTGCCTGATAATAAAGCACGGCACTAAGCTGGCCTTTGTCCTTTGGGCAAAAATTACCGGGCCTGTAGCAGTAGCCGCTTTTTTACCAAAAAAATCCACAAATACTCCAGCCGTACCGAAATTCTGGTCGATAGGAATAAAAACGATCTCATTATTGCGCAGGGTTTTAATAGTCATATCCACACAAACATTACGCGGCTGGCTATAAATTGTTTTTACATTGAATCTTTCCCGTTTCTTCTGAAAAATTTTCTCCACTCTTTCATCCCTCATCGGGCGCATTATACCGCTTGCCTTGTAGCCTTCCAGGCTAAGACGAGCTAAAAGAAGTGGGAAATTCCCAAAATGGGCACTGACTAAAATAACACCTTTTCCTTTAGAGAGCGCTTTATCCAGATTTTCTTTTTTTTCAAAACTGACAACTTTTTTCAAAACTTGAGGCTTATCCATAAGAAACATAAGCTCAACTGCGGATTTGGACATATACGAAAAACAATCCTTGGCGATTTTTTCAATATCCTGCCTGGATTTATCATTCCCAAAGGCCATAGATAAACTCTCTAGCGCAATCTTTCTTTGCTTACCGGCTAAAGAATAACCCAGCTTAGCAATTCCTTTGGCAAATCCATAAAGCCAGCTGGAAGGTATGACCCTGACTACAAAAGTAACAAAATGAATCCCTATCCATCCTAAAAAACGAGAAATACTTTTTTTAATTTTCTTTTTGTCCACCTTAAATCCTTATTTATATTAATACCATCCGCACCAAAATCAATCAGAGGTGCGCGGCTTACTAAAGCTTATATCCTATTTTTCTTAATAAATCTTTGCGCCATTTAATATCTTCTTCATTCTCAATTCCTTTAGGCTTAAGCCCGTCGATTACCCCGAGGATGCCCCTGCCGGAATCCGTCTCTGCAATTATAACTTCTACCGGATTAGCCGTAGCGCAATAAATTGTGCAAACTTCCGGAATATTCTTAATCGCATTCAACACATTTATGGGATAGGCCTGGCGCATAAAAATAATAAATGAGTGGCCTGCCCCAATTTCTAATGCATTATCTTCGCACAACTTCTTTAATTCGCCGTCATTGCCTTCAGATCTTATTTTGCAAGCCCCGGAAGATTCCACGAAAGCCAGCCCAAACTTAATCGCGGCCGCGGTCCCAATTAAGGTTTCATATAGATCTTCCACCGTTTTTATGAAATGGCTCTGCCCTAAGATCATGTTTACATCATCAGGTTTTTTTATTTTTACAGATCTGAATTCCATCCTCGCCTACTCCTTATTGATGATCACTTTACGGAAAGTCGCCGTATCCACAAAAGCTACCCTGGTATTATCCGCTACCATGGCTAATATAAAATCTGGATCCCCTAAATCAGCAAGCGGAATAGTTAAAGTCATTTCGTTTCTAGTCGAATCCATGCTCATTCCGTGAGACTTAACAATATTTTTTCCATTCAATACTTTTAACTTATTATGATTGGTTATAATGCGAATCTTAGGCATTTTAACAAAAGGAGTTTTATAATTATAGCCAAATAGGTTAATCTGAGTGCCGAATCTCTTTATAGATTCCTCTTTTTTCTCTATGCGAATCAACAAAGAGTTGTCTTTGGTCCAATAGCTTACCGGACAGTGGAGCTGAGCCATAAACAGCTTTTCCCTTTTTTTCTTATTTAATTCCTCCTTTTCCGAAGGCAAAGCAAAAAAATTGCGCAGGAATTCCGTAAGTGTTGTCGCATTCTCACCGGCCTGTTCAGGCTGTTGGTCTAAATTAATGGGAGCAGCCTCTATATCCGGAAAGATCCCGAATAACTCATTTCTTCTCGCAAATGACAACAAATAAAATGCGCTAGACTGCGTTTGGCTTTTATAACAAAGAGTAGCTTTATATTTGTTCTCCACTTCCTCCGGAGTCAATTCCAAACTCAGCCATTTCATCTGGCTATTACGTAAATTATTAGGGGGTAGCAAGGTCAACTCCGGATGATAATGCCGAGGATTCGGCCAGGACTTCCAGTGGATCAGATAAGGATAGACTTTTGGACGATAAGAACCATCCAGATCAGCAAGTGCCACTTCCAAAAATAAATACAGAGTTTTATGATCATAATTAACATCACTGGGATGAGAAACAAATATTTTATTTGGCTGATATTTTGCGATTACTTTTTTAACATCGTTAAGGATGTTTTCCGGATAATAATCTGTCCCATAAGAATGGTTTTCCTTGTAAGGGATTTTAGTTACCCGGGTAAGCAGGCTCTTAAACGGCTTCTTTTGGCCCCAATAATCGCGGAACATCTCAAAAGTACCGAAATCCGGATAACCTAAAAATGTAAGATCTTCATCGTTTAACCCTAACAGCTTCATAGCTTTTCTGGCTTCACTTTCTCTTACTTTACCCATAGCCACAAATTCTGACTTAAATAAAATGAGCCTTTTTTTATAAACTATAAAAGCCAGCTCATTATGGTCCCCGTTAGTCAAATACATTACATGAACGCTGGCACCGGACTTTTTTGCCTGTTGTATAATCCCGGCGCAACCAATTGTCTCATCATCAGGATGAGGAGCAAAAATCAAAATACGGTCCGCTTTGGTGATCGGATCTATCTTGCTAATCCCATTTAACAGCGGATTAATCACATTGCTGGAGTTATCGGCAAGCGGCGGCTGGGCATAAAGGATAGCCGCCAAAATAAACATCGAAGAAATACTTAAGATGATCTTTCTCATAGTAATCAAAATATAACATACATTTGCATTTTAAGCAATGTATGCCTGATCCCCCTTTGGACACACCGTATGTGTCCTTTGGGGGAAATTTAAATGCCGCGAAGAATAAACCACAAACCGATACTTGAAGCTATCCCCATGAAACCCCCGAAATAAAATGGCGCTTGGGAGCCTAGATATTTCCATAGTATTCCTGCGAACAAAGAAGCCGGTAATAAGCCTATCCCAACAAGCGTGGCATGCAAACCCATTGCTGTAGCCCGCAGATTTTGAGGAGCAATATCGGCAACCAGGGCTTTTTCCACACCTTCAGTCATACCTATATATATGCCGTAAACCGCGAATAATAACCAAAACATCTGCGGTTGGCTATTCATAGCAAATCCCAAATAAACTATCCCATAAAATAAATATCCTAAAACTAAAAGTTTTTTCCTGCCTATTTTATCAGAAAGCTTAGCAGCTGGATAACTTACCAATGCAAAAACAATATTGTAAAGAAGATAAAGCAAAATTAAAGTCGGCATTGAATTGCCCATATTCTGGGCTTTAAGAAGCAAAAATAAATTTGAAGAATTACCTAATGTAAAAATAAACGTTAAAATAAGAAATAACTTTAATCTTTTATCCAAAGAGCGCCATTTAAACTCCAACTTCTGTTTGATAAGAGGTGTGGCTTCTTTTTTTTCACGTATAAAAAATAATATTATTATAGCCAGTATCGCAGGAATCAAAGAAAATAAGAATATATTCCTCATGTTTCCTGTAAATTTAGTGACCAATAAATAGGCAAAGAATACCCCTAAAGCCGCTCCGATAGTATCCATTGCCCTGTGAAAACCAAAAGCAGCCCCCCTATTCTTAGGATCAACACTTTCAACAATCAAAGCATCCCTAGGAGCGGTGCGTACCCCTTTGCCAAACCTATCAATGACCCTGCCAAGCAAAACCATTCCCCAGCCGGTGGATATAAATAAAAATAATTTGCCCAAAGTCGAACAGGCATACCCGAATATGGTAAAAGGCTTCCTTAATTTTATTTTATCCGAAAAATAACCCGAAAATACTTTTAGCAAGCTAGCCAAACTTTCAGCGATACCTTCAATCAGGCCCAATATCGCCGGGCTTGCTCCGAGCATGGTAACCAGAAAAAAAGGCAAGATCGGATAAACCATTTCCGAAGAGATATCCGTTAATAAACTGGTTATACCCAACAAAATTATATTAAACATTCTTTTTCTTAATGAGCCTTTTTAAGCGCTTTGCTGTTGGAATAAATAGAACTGGCAAAATCAAAATAATTAAACAAAAAATTACGAACATTTCTCCATATTTTGTGTAAATTGTTTCCTTCTTTTCAAAGATTACTACCTCTTCAGAAATAAACCCTTCGACAAATATATCTTTATTTTTTAAATCAGAAACTTTGGAAATTAAAACTCCCCCTGGAGAAATAAAACAGGATACCCCGGTATTAGCTGAGCGCACCAAATAAACCCGATTCTCTATCGCCCGAAAAACAGATGCCTGCATATGCTGATATGGCGCTGAAGTTTCTTTATACCAGGCATCATTGGTTATATTAACAAGAAAGCCCGCTCCTTTTTTTACAAATCTCCTCGAAATCTCAGGAAAAACATCTTCAAAACATATTAAAACACTAAATTTATACTTAATGCCTGTCCGCCCATGGGTAAGATAAAAAACTAGATTTTTAGTGCCTCGAGAAACATCGCCAATTGGCGCCACAGTCTCCAAGAATGGCAGAAAACGCCTTAAAGGGATATACTCGCCAAATGGTACAAGGTGAGTTTTATCATATTGGGCAGCAACTTCACCTTGTCCAGAAATAAGTAAAGCACTGTTAAAATATAAATCATTTTTTGTGGTAATAGCCCCCAGCAATATTGGTATCCTGCTTTGTCTGCATAATTGCGAGACTAAATCAAATTCCTGAGGATTTTCTTGCGGCACAACAGGCAAGCTGGCTTCAGGCCAAATAATAAGTTTAGCCCCCTGAGAGATCACATTCTTAGATAGATTTAGATACTTATCAATTATAATTTGCCTGGAACTGTAATCCCATTTCATATCCTGAGGTATATTACCCTGGAGGCTGGCAATTTTAATCGATCCGATTTTTTTTATCTTTTCTAGAGAATCTATCTTCCACCAGCCGTAATTATAGTTTATAAATATCAGAGCAGCCAAAAAAATACTGATTAATAACTTACTATTTCTTTTTAATCCTTTTGCAAAGATAAGAAAGGCAGCGCTATTGATAAAAATAAGCAGAAATGATCCTCCCCAGGCACCGGTAATATCCACAAATTGTATAAACTCTGGATTCAAATACTGAGAATAGCCTAATAAGGCCCAGGGAAAACCCGTTAATAAGTAACTGCGCAGATATTCAAGGACTACCCAGGCCGCAGGCAAAAATAATAAAAAGTAAGGTGTTTTTAACCGGGAATTATAGGTGAAACTGATACATAAACCAAAAAATCCGAAATACAAAGAAAGATAAAAAATTAAAATAGCAGTGCCTAAAACAGTTATATGGCAAAGCCAATAAATTATCCCCCACCAAAAAATTAGGCCTGTCAGGTAAGCTAAAATAAATGACTGGAAATTATTTTTATTTTTAAGCGCAAAAAACAGCGGAATGAAACCAAACCAGGAAAAAATCCAAATATTAGCTTTTGGAAAAGACAGTATCAATAGTAACGCGGAAATCAAACACAAAAAAATATTTTTTGCTGAAAGCTGATGACTGATAGTTAAAAGCTGTTTTACTTTCCGCAGCATTTTTTATATTTATTCCCTGAGCCGCAAGGACAAGGATCATTGCGGCCGACTTTCGGTTGAGATCTTTTAGTTGCCGTTAATTGAGGGCTGAGACTTATTTCCGCTGATTCTTGCGCAGATTCTTCCTTGGAAGATTGGAATTTTGAAACCTCAGGATGCATCATCTCTTTAGCTACCTCGCTAAAAACCCCTTTAAATCGCTCTTGTTTAACAGGCTGTAATTTAAATATCATTTCTATAGCCTCTTCATCAATAGCGGCCATCATCTGAGAAAACATATCAAAAGCCTCTCTTTTATATTCAACCAAAGGATCCCTTTGGCCGTATGCGCGCAAGCCTATGCCTTCACGCAGGCTATCCATAGCATAAAGATGATCCTTCCATTTAGCGTCGATAATCTGCATAAAGATCATGCGTTCCATATGCCGCTCTAATTCAATCCCGATATTCTTTTCCTTATTTTCGTAAAAACGGGTAACCTGAAAACACAGATCATTTCTTAAAGTCTCTTTGCCTGTGTCATTTATCTGAGATATCTCTGTCCCGAATTTCAGCTTCACTGCGTTAACAAGGCCTGGGATATCCCACTCGGCAGGAGTAACGTGGCTATTGGCATAAAGTGCTACCATATCATCAATAATTTTTTCTATAATCTCAAGAATATTATCTCTAAGCGAAGCTCCCTCTAAAATTTCACGCCTCTGGGAATAAATCACTTCCCTCTGTTTATTCATTACATTATCGTAATCCAGGAGCTGTTTCCTGATTTCAAAGTTATGCTGTTCAACACGCCTTTGAGCTACTTCAATAGATTTACTTACCCATGGATGTTCAATAACCTGGCCTTCTTCCAACCCTAAAGTATTCATTATATTAACTAATCTCTCCGAACCAAATAAACGCATTAAATCATCTTCCAATGAAACATAAAAACGTGATGAACCTGGATCCCCCTGCCTGCCGCAGCGGCCGCGCAGTTGGTTATCGACTCTCCTGGCTTCATGGCGCTCTGTGCCTAAAACATGCAAGCCTCCCAAACCGACAACTTTATCGTGTTCTAGAGAAGTTTCTTTTTTGAGTTTTTCTAAGAGTTTATTGTACTCCTCTTGATAATTAGGGTCAGTCAGGGCAAATTTTTGTTTTACGATCGTTCTGGCAATAAAACTTGGATTACCTCCTAAAAGTATATCTGTACCGCGGCCAGCCATATTAGTGGCGATAGTTACTGCCTTAAACCTTCCAGCCTGGGCGACAATTTGAGCTTCCATCTCATGATATTTAGCATTCAATACCTGATGAATCACTCCTCGCCTTTTAAGCATTTCAGAAAGAAGTTCGGATTTCTCTATAGAAATAGTCCCCACCAAAACCGGCTTTCCGGCATTATAAAGTTCCACTATTTCTTCAATTGCGGCATTGAATTTTTCTTTCTCGGTTTTATAGATCCTGTCCGCAAAATTCTGCCGGACTAAAGATTTATTGGTAGGTATGGTAACAACATCTAGCTGATAAATAGTTTTGAATTCACCTGCTTCAGTAAAAGCTGTTCCGGTCATACCGGCTAACTTCTCATACATACGGAAATAATTCTGAAAAGTTATTGTGGCTAAAGTCTGATTTTCGCGTTCAATTTTCATCCCCTCTTTTGCTTCTACCGCCTGATGCAAGCCGTCCGACCAGCGCCTACCAGGCATCATCCTGCCGGTAAATTCATCAACAATTATAACTTCGCCTTCTTTTATCACATAATCAACATCTTTATCAAACAGATTGTGAGCGCGTAAAGCCTGGATTATATGATGCCGCCATTCCATAGTTTCCATATCATGCAAACTGGCAATACCCAGCATTGAGCAAACCTTGGATTCACCTTCATCGGTAAGATAAACAGTATGAGCCTTTTCATCGACTATAAAATCAAACCCTTTCCCTAGGTCTTCTCCTTTGTGCTTGGCGGCTATCTCATCTTTCTCTAAAACTTTTTTTCCTTTAAGACGGGGAACAATTTTATCGACAATATAATATTTATCCGTAGATTCTTCCGCAGGCCCGGAAATGATCAAAGGTGTACGCGCCTCATCAATTAAAATAGAATCCACTTCGTCAACTATAGCAAAATTAAACGGCCTTTGAACCAAATCTTCCATTGAATATTTCATATTATCCCGCAAATAATCAAATCCGAATTCATTATTCGTTCCATAAGTAATATCGCAGGCATACGAGACTTTTCTCTCTTCATCAGACATATCATGCTGGATCACGCCGATCGATAGGCCTAAAAATTCAAAAACCGGGCCCATCCATTCTCTGTCGCGGCGGGCAAGATAATCATTAACTGTAACAATATGCACTCCCCGTCCGGAAAGAGCATTTAAATAAGCTGGTAAAGTTGCCACAAGGGTTTTCCCCTCACCAGTAGCCATTTCCGAAATCTTACCTTCGTGCAAAACAATACCTCCGGCAATCTGAGAATCAAAATGCCTCAAGCCAATAGTCCTTCTCGATGCTTCCCTAACAACTGCGAAAGCTTCCGGCAATATTTCTTCATAAATTTTATTCCTGGTATTTTTCAGCTTTTCTTTCAGCTGAGCTTTCTCTTCAGCAATAGCTACTTCTAAAAGCGCATCTTGCAGGCCCTCAATCTCGGAAGCATAAGCTCTTGATTTATTTAATATATGATCTTTAAATTCCTGGGTTTTCCCTTGCAGCTCTTTATCGGTTAAAAGTGAGATTTTAGCTTCCAAAGAGTTAACAGTATTAATAGTCTTGGCAAGAGAGATCATTTTCTGCATGGAAGGTGCTGACATCTCCGGGTGAAGATTTATATTCACTTTAGGATAATTATGAGTGATCTTATTCTGCCTTGAGGTTAAAATTGCTTTTCTGATAAAACCTATCATTTTAAATCTCTCCTTGTCATCCTGAGACCACGGCCTCAAAATGACAGAAATAATATACTAGTTACCAATTACTATCTATTAGGCGACTTCTGAAACCTTAAAAATGCCTCTATGAATTCATCCAATTTCCCGTCCATAACGGATCCGACATCACCGGTTTCAAAATCCGTCCGATGGTCTTTAACCATAGTATATGGATGCATTACATATGAGCGAATCTGGCTGCCCCATTCAATTTTCTTTTTATCTGCCTGCGTCTTGGCCAAAAGTTCGTCTTTTTTTTGGCGCTCCAATTCAAAAAGACGGGCTTTTAATATTTTTAAAGCCGTCTGCTTATTCTGATGCTGCGACCGCTCATTCTGGCACTGAGCCACCAGCCCCGTTGGCTTATGTGTGATCCTAACTGCAGAATCCGTTTTCTGCATATGTTGGCCGCCAGCCCCTGATGCGCGATAAGTCTCAATAACTAAATCTTTTTCATCAATAACAATTTCGCCTGTTTCTTCTATCTCGGGAATCACATCCACTGAAGCGAAAGATGTGTGCCTGCGCTTATTGGCATCAAACGGAGATATGCGTACTAACCTGTGCACGCCTCTCTCTGCTTTTAAAAAGCCGAAAGCATAATCTCCCTCAATTAAAATTGTTACATTCTTGATGCCGGCTTCTTCGCCTTCCAACTCTTCGATGGTTTTAACTTTAAACCCATGGCTTTCGGCATAGCGAAGGTACATGCGTAGAAGCATGCCTACCCAATCACAAGATTCTGTACCCCCTGCCCCAGCATTAATACTCAAATAAGCATTACAGCTGTCAAAATCTCCATCTAAAAGTGTAGCAAAATCTAATTTTTCAACTTCCGCTTCCAGAATATCAATATTCTTGGATAAATCTTTGACCAGTTCCAAATCCTCGCTTTTAAGTATATCAAGCAGCTCTTTAAATTCCTGGTATTTTAAAAAGGCCTGGGAAAACGGCTCGACCGTTCGTTTTAAGCTTTTTAATTCCTTAACAATTCTGGAGGATTTTTCTGTCTCCCAAAAACCGGGGCCTGACATCTGCGAGGATAGGTCTTCTATAATTTTTTTCTTTGTTTCAACGTCAAAGATAACCTCTTAGTTGATCCAAGTGATTTTGGATAGCTAAAAGTTTTAACCTTATGTCATCTAACATTATAATATCTCCTGTAAACTTTGATTTAGAATTTTTGCGCAACAAAATTCGACAGCCAAACTATGATCTTTTAATTCCCTTAAGAGTAAGCATAAATTCATCTTTATTATCGGCGAAGAGCAAAGCTTCCTCTTCGCTGATCTTGTCTTCTCTGACTAATTTTGCCAGCGACTGATTGAATGATTGCATGCCAAAAAGAGCCCCATCTTCGATATACGGAGTAACTTCCATAATCTTATTCTCCCGTATAAGCCTGCTTATAGTCGGAGTTAAAAGCATTGATTCGTAAGCCGGGACGCGCCCGGAACCATCTTTTAAAGGCACTAGCCTCAATGAAATGATCCCTTTTAACAAATAAGCCAATTGCATGCGTATTTGCGGATGCTGATAAGGCGGGAAAAAATTAATGATCCTTTCAACACTCTGACTGGCGTTAACAGTGTGCAATGTGCTTAAGACCAAAACTCCTGTTTCAGCTGCAGTCAAAGCAGCCGACATCGTCTCAATATCTCTAATGTTGGCGATATAAATCACATCAGGGCTTTGTAAAGTAAAAGCCCTCAGAGCCACGGCATAAGTAGAAACGTCTAAACCAACTTCCCTCTGATTGATAATACTTTTTTTATCTTCAAAAGTGAATTCTATAGGTTCCTCTACAGTAAGGATATGTTTTTTGCAATTAGTATTAATATACTCCAGCATGCTGGCAATAGTACTGGATTTACCGCTGCCCATGGTACCTGTCAAAAGTACCAACCCTCTTGTTTCAAGAGCAAGTTTTTGCATGACTTCAGAAGGAAGGTTAAGCTCTTCAAATGTTGCAATTTTATTGCGCACATTTCTGATTACGATGGAAGGCCAGTTCCTCTGCATAAATATGCTTACACGAAACCTG
>Ga0172375_10001295_pt1 | contig 40288 bp, 23 predicted proteins | sample LakKiv1m_FD_114537 | JGI IMG/M metagenome (GOLD analysis project Ga0172375, IMG submission 114537) | Freshwater microbial communities from Kabuno Bay, South-Kivu, Congo - kab_092012_11.1m | ecosystem: Environmental > Aquatic > Freshwater > Lake | place: Democratic Republic of the Congo... | reverse complement strand
GATTTCAAAATGCAACTCGGTTTTAAAATTTTGCTGGTCAGTATAAATCGAACCAATCTCATCTTTTGTTTTGACCTGAGATCCTTTTTTTACAAATACTTTATCCAGGTTCGAATACACAGTCAGGTACTCGCCGTGCCTGATGATTACAACATTGTTAAAACTGGGAACCGACATAATGCGTGTTACTTCCCCATCGAATACGGCACGGGCATTGGTTCCTTTCTGCGTAATGATGTTGATCCCATTATTCCTGATTTTAATTCCTTTCAGGTCGGGGTGTTCCTGTTCACCAAAACCGGACGAAATTACCCCACGTTCAGAAGGCCATGGCAGCCTGCCTTCGTTTGACGAAAAATTATTCGAAACTATTTCTTCGGCAGGTGTAAGCATAAGTTCAGCGGGTGGTTTGTTGTTTCCACCTTTACCCGATAGGGCAATATCTTCAGAAATTATTTGTTCGATCCTCTTTTTGAGTTCGTTTGCCTTTATCTGATAGTTAGCCTGATTTTTTATCAGCTCTTTTTCCTGCTTTTTTAAATTGGAAATGGTTCCCTTTTTCAGCTCTTTTTCGTATTGTAATTGCTGGGATTCGTTGTTAAGCGTAGTCAATAAGGTATCATTTTCGGCGACCTTTTTCCCAAGAATTTCAATCTGAGATTCGTAAACTTTTGTAGCCGTCCCGATAAGCAAAACCTGTTTTTTCCGCTGGACTGCGTATTGCCTGTAATAGCTTAAGCGCTGATAAGCCTGGTTAAAATCTTCAGCGGCAAAAACATAAGCCATACGCTGGTAAACATTGTCGTTTTTATAAGCGGCATAAACCATTTGTGCGTATTCTTTCCTGAGTTGATCAATTTCGTTGGATAATTTATCAATTTTCAGGAGCTTCGCAAAAATAGAATCGTTGAGCAGCGATCGCTCCCTCCTGTAATTTTCGATTAACCTTTCCCGTTTCGAAATTTGACTGTTGAGCAGAGTAAGCTCATTTAAGGTTGTTTTTTTGGTATTGCGGGTATCTTCGAGCAAACCATTGGTGTATTCGATCGCCTTTTCGAGCTGTTGTTTTTCGTTTTCAAGATCCTTTTTCTGTTCCTGAGCCCTTAACTGAGCTGTGGATAAGAAAAAAAACACCACAAAACACAAAATGGCACCTATGTTAAATTTTGATTGCTGCATCGGTCAAAGGTAAAAATTACTTTAGTTGGCCGTTGCGTATTTTGTTGGAATTTTAAAAGGGAAACTCACAGGCTGGTTCAGTGAAATTCTTGAATACTCAAGCTTGACACGTACAGGGGTTGTTGCTTCCAGTTCGTAATTAATGCTGAAAGGGAACAACTGTCCTTCGATATTTTTAAAATCAGAATAGCCGGCAGTTAGTTTTTTGCTGTTTTTTGTAAGCTCCTTTAACCTGATTTGGGTAATTTTAAAATTCTCGGGACTCAACCAGATCGATTGGAGGAAAACGCGCTCGGCATCGCCGGCATTCCTAAAGTGTTTTTTGAGTTTGTGCCTTTCAGTCGTTGTTAGTTTGTATTGCCTGCTATCGATGGATGCCTTAAATTCAGCATTATCATAATACTCGAAATCGTTGCCCAATATGATGGATTGCAAAACCCCAAAATCCACATTGGTTTTAAGGAAATTATTTACAAAAATATAGTCGCCGGAAAAATATTTTTTATTTATGCGGTCGATAAATTTTACCGAATCCTGTGTAATAAGTAAACGGGCCATTTCGATGCCCAGATCCTGGTTGAAGATTATCCATATCGCACTGTCCTTGACAATATTTACCTGTCCTTTAAATTCGAAGGATTTATGTTTGATGGTGTAATCGATATTAAATTTTGCCGAAAACGTCGTGAATTTAAACTCGTTTGCCTGCAGCTTTTGAAACAGATATTCGGAGCCTTCATCTTTAATGGGCGCTTTTATCAGGTGGCGCTTAGTCTGACAGGACGAAAATCCTGAAATAATCAACAATAAAAGAAAAGCGGAAACAATATGATTTGCCGGCCAGTTTCTGTCCATTCTTTTTTTTCCTGGTATCAAGCCCATTATTCGTAAAGTTTTTTATCTCTTATTTTTTTGTCTAAAAATTCCGATGTCACCCCTCCGGCATCTTTGGCCTTCTGCCAATATTCGACGGCTTCTGTTTTTTTATTAAGACGATACAGAACATCGCCATAATGTTCGAGAACAACGGCACCATCTGTCTCAGGATTATCCAGTGCTTTTTTTATCCACTTTTCGGCTTCCTGGTATTCGCCAAGTTTGTATAAAACCCAGCCGTAAGTATCCTGGAACGACGAATTATCAGGTGAAATCTGGGTGGCTTTGCTTGCCATTTGCTTAGCCTTTTCGAGGTTTTCGTTTCGCAACGACAAATAATAACTGTAGTTATTCAACACGTATGCATCATCAGGCTTAAGGCGAAGCGCCTTTTCGTACGCCTCATCCGATTTTTTATTATCTTTCAGCTGGTTGTAAACATCGCCCAGGGAGCTATAAAACTGGGCCAGCAGTTCATCATTATCCACAACAATGGCGGAGCCACTTTCGAAGGAATGCATTGCCTTTTCGTAATTCTTTAACTGCATGTTGGCAAAACCATTAAACAGGTATGGCAAAGGCTGCATCGGGAAAAGCTGTATGGCCATTTCACTGGTTTTACCAAGCTCATTGTATTTTTTCAGCTCATTTTCGATAAACAACATTTGTTCCCAGATGGAATAATTGCTGCTATCAATTTTAAGGGCCTTTACAAAAACGCTGTGTGCATCGGCAAGCTGGCCATTGCGATAAAGCTGATCTCCATAAATCGACAGCGCCTTGGGATCATCCGGGTGTGCTTCGATCAAAATCTTAGATAACTCGAAGGCTTGTTCTTTTTTATCGTTATAAAACTGGTCAACAGTATAATAACTGAGTAAGATCTGGATTTTTGTCTGAAGGTCGAGGGCAGGATTTGCAAAGCCTTTTTTAAGTTCCTCAAAAGCTTTTTGATCGTCTCCATTTTTCCTGTAATAATCGGACAATGAAATATGAATGTATGGATTTTCGGGATCAACCTGTGCAATTTTTTCATATATTTTCAGTGCTTCCTTGTCGTTTCCTGCCGACATATTGCTTTCGGCAAGGATCTGGAGATACCTGCTGTTGTTGGGATAGGCATTAACCAATTTCTGAATTTCCTCTAATGCTTTAGCGGGTTTATTGATCGTGAGGTAGAGTTTTTGTTTTTGAAGAGAAATTTCCTCGGTAACCCCAACGAGAAATTCTATCTTGTCGTAAACCGAAATAGCCTGCTTGTAATCGCCAAGAATGACGTATGACAATGCCAGGTCGAAATAATAATCGACTTTTTCGGGATATAGTGCCGTTAATTTTTTAAATACCTCTACAACTTTATCATACTGCCTGGAATCTTTATAAAGATCGGCAAGGAGCAACTGGTACCAGACATTTTTGGGAGCAACACTGATGGCTTTCTCCATCAATAAAATGGCATCTTCGTCGCGCCCCTGCCCCATGTAAATCCGGGCAAGCTCATACATTGATGCGTCATGGTTTGGGTCGATTTCGAGAACTCTTTTATAAAGGGTTTCAGCTTTGTCAAGGTTGCCAAGAATTCTTTCCTTGGTGGCATCCATAAAAGCGGATGTCCTGTTATAAATGGCATTCTCTGAAAGGGCGTTCCTGTTCTTTGATTTCTTCTGCGCAAAAGCTGTTTCTGGTGAAGTGATGCTTCCAACCAATAGTGTGAGCGACAAGATGAAAATAAGCTGTCTTTTGATCATTTTATATGTAATATCCGGATGTTTCAAATTTAGAAAACAACTACCGGGGTTGATAATTGTGCTTTTTCCCATTTTTAACAAAAGTTAAGAACGTTTTTACTGACTAACATCCGCGTGTTTTTGATTATTCTTATCGATCCTAAACGAAATTTTTCGAGGAAGTTGGCCTATTTAATGCCCGTATGTCCGAAACCGCCGGCTCCCCTGGAAGTTTCTTCCAATATCTCTACGGCAACCCATTCGGCTTTTTCAACTTTCGAAATAATCATTTGTGCAATGCGTTCACCGTCATTGATAACAAATTCGTCATTCGACAAATTTACCAGTATAATTTTTATTTCACCGCGGTAATCGGCGTCAATGGTACCGGGACTGTTGAGCAGGGTAATGCCTTTTTTAATGGCTAATCCGCTACGGGGCCTTATTTGCGCCTCAAAACCAAATGGAAGTTCGATGAACAGGCCGGTAGGTACGAGAAAACGCTCAAGTGATCTCAGCACAACAGGAGTATCGAGATTGGCCCGCAAATCCATTCCTGCCGAGGCATCGGTTTCATAAGCCGGAAGCTCATGTTTTGAAGTATTTACAATCTTAATTTTCATCAGCGGATTATTTTTTGCAAAAATAGTTGGTTCGCGTGTTATTCCTTAGAAAAGTTTATCGAAAGCAATTCAAACAAAGTTCCTGAGGGCATCTTAAAGTAATCCGATTACGAATTAAATTTTCCCCATCTTACTTTTAAAATTCCACTAAAGGTCTTCTTTTCGAGTTTATAAATTATTGTAAGATAAAGAAGTACAAACAACGAATTCACAATAAACTTTACTAAAAGAGCAGGATACGGAATGTTTTCACTGACTAGATAAAGAATAACGGGAATCCCCAGGAACAATCCAAATTTCTGAAGATCGTAAGGCACAGGAAAATGCTTTTGCCCCAGGAAATATGAAAGAACCATCATGACCAGGTAAGCCATAAAAACGGCCCAGGCCGAACCCAAATATCCAAAAACAGGGATCAGAAAAAAATTGAGTACGATGTTCAAAACGGCACCAATTACCGAAATAACAGCACCAAAAATGGTTTGATTGGAAAGCTTGTACCAGATCGATAAATTGTAATAAACGCCTAAAAAAAGGTTGCCAAGTAACAAAATAGGGATTACGGACGCACCTTCACGGTAATCCACGCCAATGAATTTTATGACGATGTCGATGTACATCATGGTAACCAGGAATATCAGCGACACGAAAATGGTGAAAAAATTAAACACATCTGCATAAAGCTTTGCCGACCCTTCTTTGCCGGATTCTGCAAAAAAGAAAGGCTCGGCAGCATACCTGAAGGTTTGAACAAACAGCGTCATGATGATCGAAATTTTATAACAGGCTCCATAAATTCCCAACTGCGACATTACATCAGTTCCTTTTGGCAACAAACGTGGCAACATGATTTTGTCGATCGAAAGGTTTACCGAACCGGCGACGCCAACAACCAAAAGTGGCCATGTGTAACCAATCATCCGCCGCCACACTTCGGAGCTGAATTTAATGCTCTTAAAAGGGATCTCCGGAATTAGCAAAACCAACGTCAGGAATGAAGAAATCAGGTACGACAGGATGATATATCCGATCAGATAATCAGGGTCGAAGAAAGTATTGATGATGCCGGCTAAAAACCCAGATCCATGGTTAGTAACAATATACGGGCAAAGGAGTACAAAAAAGAGGTTAAGTGCCAGGGTGATGCCAATATTGATCAATTTGATCAGTGCAAATTTAAATGCCTTGTTCTCCTGCCTTAGTTTTGCAAAAGGAATCGCCGTAATTGCGTCGAAAGCAAGTGTAAAAGTAAAGTAAACAATATATTCTTCATGGCCAAGGTAGCCCTTCCACTCAATACTCATCCACTGAACAATACTGTGGATATTTAACAAAACTGCCACAACAAATAGCACCGATGAAAAAATCAACGAAACGATGGTAGTGTGGTAAACCAGTGGTTTGTCTTTTTCGCTTTGAGAGAACCTGAAAAATGTGGTTTCCATGCCATAAGTCAGGATTACCCATAAAATGGAAACATAGGCCAGCATATTGGTTACCACACCATATTCAGAAGTAATGAGCACCCTGGTGTAAAGCGGCACCAGGAGGTAGTTTAATAATCTCCCTACTATACTGCTAAGCCCATAAATAGCGGCTTGTCCGGCTAATTTCCTGAGTGGGTTCAATTCTTGAAATTTGTGGCAAAAGTATTAAAAATCAGGAAGGATGGATAAGTGGAATGTTTGAAAATTGGAAGAATGGAAGAATGGGACAAATCGACGATTTTAGTCAGAGGATAAATTCAGACTTTTAGTGTGTAAACGCTATCTTAACATATTCATTTATTGTGTACTAATATGTCTTATGTGGTTTATTTTAAGTCTTCATCAGGCCTATTAAACGAAAACCGGCGATTACAACGTTTAGATCAGTAATTTCAATTCTTATAGAAGTGAAGATAGCCACCATTCAGTATTGTCCCGTTTTTGGTAATGCCGGAAAAAACATCGAAAAGTTAAAACCACTTCTCGAAGGCGCTAAGGAATCAAACCTGATCGTCCTTCCGGAACTGGCTAATTCCGGTTATCATTTTAAAGATAAAGCCGAGGCATTTTCACTATCGGAAGAACCAACAAACAGCAGGTTTTTGGATATTCTTACCCATTTTTGTGCCTCAAATAATTCGGCAATCGTTACGGGTTTTAATGAACGGGCCGGCAGAAAAATCTATAATTCAGCCCTGCTAATTGATAAAACAGGTATTATCGGCAAATACCGGAAAATTCATCTTTTTCTGGATGAAAAGGATTTTTTTGAACCGGGCAATCTGATGCCCATTCCTTTCGATTTGAACGGGATAAAGATAGGCATGCTGGTTTGCTTCGACTGGATGTTTCCTGAAATTTACCGTGCACTTGCCCTGCAGGGTGCTGATATAATTTGCCAGCCTTCTAATCTTGTTCTTCCCGGAAAAGCTCAGCAAGCCATTCCTGTTCACGCCATGATCGACCGTGTTTTCGTTGTTCTGGCCAACCGCACCGGGACAGAAAGAAATCTGACTTTTACCGGAAACAGCCTGATTGCAGGTCCCACCGGCGAAGTTCTGGCACAGGCATCCGATTCGGATGAAGAAGTTTTAGTAGCAGATATTGATGTTTCATTATCAAAAAATAAAATGATCACAACTAAAAACCACGCTTTCAACGACCGGCGTCCTGCATTTTATGGTAATCTACCCACCCAAAACCACTAAACTGATTTCGATGATTCTTAGTTAAAACATCTGTCCGAATTTTCCTAATTTTGAAAACTCATATTTCGCTAACTAAAAATTACTTAAATGAACTTTTTTACAATGCCTTCCAAACTAAAAGCTTTATGGTTTGCTGTTTCTATGATATTGGTAGTTACGGGAACAGCCTTGTTTTACCACAACAACCATTCAGATCAAAGAAAAAAATATGAACAATTTTTAAAAGAAAATATGGCGGCCATCCCCAAATATGCTGATGAAGGCCAAAAAGAAGAAAAAGGAGCCGATCAGCCCGAAATGGCAGCGATCCAGGATTATTTTGCAACACTCGACCCTGCTTTGGGTTATGTGCCACGCGAAAGGCTTCAGCAAGCTTATCAGGAAACCAGGGCAAATCAGAAAAACAACTTTAAAGCCACGGGTTCCCTCGAATGGAGCGGAACATCATCCGACATGGGAGGAAGGACCAGGGCAATCATGTGGGATCCCAACGACCCTGCAGGGAAAAAAGTCTGGGCAGGGGGTGTAACCGGTGGCCTTTGGTATCGCAACGATATCACGAACGACCAGTCGTTGTGGCAACCTGTAAACGATTTCTGGAGTTCCCTCAACATCAGTTGCATTACTTTCGACCCCAACGACCCAATGACTTTTTATATTGGAACCGGAGAAGCCCAGACCGCTGTTTATATCTACCGCGAATCATCCGGAATTGGTGAAGGTATCTGGAAATCGACGGATGGAGGACAGAGCTGGAATTTGCTTGAAACGACGCTTAATTTTGAATATGTTACCGATGTCAGGGTCAGGAACGAAAACGGCAGCAGTGTAATTTATGCCGGTGTAGCATCCGGATTGTACAAAGGAACCGTTCACCAGAGTGATCCTTCCGACGGGCTTTTCCGGTCCGAGGACGGAGGCCTTAGCTGGGAGCAGGTTTTGCCTGATATTCCGGGATATGGTGCCCCATACGCCGTGGCTGATATCGAAATTGCTGCCGATGGAAGAATTTATGTAGGAACCATGCAAAACGTGGATATTGAAGGGGGTGCAACAATTTTGTATTCCGACGAAGGAACTCCCGGTGCCTGGGTGGTTTACGACGACTATGTTGCAATTATCCAAAGCAATAGCTCATATTACATCCCGGCACGTGTCATGCTTTCGTGTGCACCTTCTGATGCCAGCATTGTTTATGCCGCGATTGCAGCAGGCTATACCGACGGATTTAATTATTACCGGGGTCGCTATATTATTAAAACCACCAACAAAGGCGAAACCTGGAACCAGATTATCCTCCCTGCTTCCGATTGGTCAACGCTTGCATGGCATGCTTTGATCATCCGGGTTGACCCGAACAATCCAAACCGTATTTTTACAGGAGGGCTTGATTTGTGGAAAACCAGCAATGGGGGAAGCAACTGGAGTCATATTTCGGATTGGTCGCTCATGTATTATGGTGGGGGCGACGAGTACCTCCATGCCGATCAACATGCGCTCGAATTCAAGCCAAGCAGTTCGGATGAATTTATCTGCAGTAACGACGGCGGTGTTTTTTATACTTCTTCGGCAACAAGTTCTTCGCCGGTTTTTGAACAAAAAAACCAGGGTTACAACACTTTACAGTTTTACACCTGCGATATGAGCCCACAAGCCGGTGCACCGATGTATGTTGGCGGACTTCAGGACAACGGAACGCTGCTTTACCAGAATGCACCGCTATCAATTTTTGACATGATCGACGGGGGCGATGGTGCCTTTTGCTTTTTTGATAAAGATGTGACGAATTTGTGGATATCATCTGTGTATTACAACCGTTATTCTGTTTTTCTCGACGGCGGACTTTACGATTATCTGGATTATTACAGCGGTATTTTTGTCAATCCTGCCGACTATGACTCTAAAAATAATACGCTTTATGCAAATGCCGTCGACTTTTTCGGAAACTCGCCAAATACGATTTTGCGCGTGAGCGGTATTGGTAGTAATTCAAATGGCAATTATATCGGTTTACAAACCGGCACCGATGTATATTATTCGCACATTAAAGTATCGCTCGTATCACCGCAATTGTCAACGCATCTTTTTATCGGGACGCAAACCGGGCAGGTTTTCAAAGTCGTAAACGCCCAGTCGTCTCCTGTCGTAACCGAAATTACCGGAAGCAATTTCCCGGTGGCTTATGTTTCGTGTGTTGCTGTTGGACAAACTGAAGACGATCTTTTGGTTTGCTTTTCAAATTATGGTGTGCAATCTGTCTGGCTCACAAATGATGGCGGCGAAACCTGGAGCGATGTTGAAGGTAACCTGCCGGATATTCCTGTCCGCTGGGCAATTTTTCATCCCCAAAACGACGGACAGGCTTTGTTGGCCACCGAGTTGGGCGTATGGTCAACCACCGAACTTAACAACGAAAACGTGACCTGGGTTCAGGATATCAACGGGCTCGCCAATGTCAGGGTTGACATGCTTCAGTTGCGTCAGTCGGATAACATGGTTTTGGCCGCCACCCACGGAAGAGGATTTTTTACCTGTGAATATTTGCTCGATCCGTATGTTTCAATTGCTGAAAGTGAAACAGCGAAGCTCTCGGTTTACCCGAACCCTTCATCCGGAATTTTCAATGTTCAGATACCCGATGTAAAATCAGGAAAGGTTGAAATCGGTGTTTTTGATGTTTCAGGAAAAGAAGTTTATTCAACGATGGTTTCAATGGATTCCGGTATTCAAAACAATCAGATCAACCTCAGTAATCAGCCAAAAGGCAACTATATTTTAAAAATGATTGTAGCTGGGAAGCTTTATTCCGAAAAGATTGTTGTTGAATAGTTGGGGGTGAATTTTGCATTCTGTGATTGATTGTCTGGAATTTACAGCCATCGGGTTACTGTCTTCCGGGTCTGGTTAAAGCCTTTAATTGCGGTTTAATACAAACCATTTACAATTAATAGGAATTCCCAAACCATCGTGGTTTACAGCTATCAATCTCAAAAGATATTTATTAATCAACGGCAGAGCAAATGCCTTTTTAAAATGAAATACTCAACAGGCTGGTTTTTATTTTTAGGGTTTCTTTTTATGATTTCCTGTCGTGAAAAAGAAGGTTTAAAACTTACCAGCCATGGAAAATCAGATTATAAAATCGTCATACCAAATGAGGCTAACAATGTCGAAATTAAAGCTTCGGCTGAGTTACAGAAATACATTTTAAAGATTTCAGGGACGAAACTTGAAATCGTTAAGGAGACCACAACACCTTATGCTTACGAAATCATCATTGGTCATTGCAACCGGCCGGAAACGCTGACAGTTGCTGGCCTTCTGGATACTTTGGATGAAGATGGATTTTTAATAAAAACCATAGGCCATAAACTTTTGGTTGCCGGCGGCAAAGAAAAAGGGACGCTTTACGGGGTTTATCATTTTATCGACAAATACCTCGGTTGCAGGATGTACAGTTCAAAAGTGCAGCTTTTCCCGGAAACCCCATCCATCAGGATTCCATCAATTGATGATATTCAGGAACCTGATTTTGCTTTCAGAGAGCTACATTTCCCTGATCCAGGGTGCGATTCTTTGTATCGAGACTGGCATAAACTTGATTTGAAAGAAGGTAAAAATGATTTTGGAATGTTTGTGCACACTTTCCAATCCCTGGTTCCTCCTGAGAAATATTTCAAAACCCATCCGGAGTATTTTTCTTTTTTAAACGTTCAGCGAATTCCGGATGGCCAGTTGTGCCTGACCAATCCGGAAGTTTTTAAAATTGTAGTGGAAGGAATGAAGGAGCAGATGAAAGAAAAGCCGGAGGCGCTTTTTTGGTCGGTTTCCCAAAACGACACCTACAAGGCCTGCGAATGCGAAAGTTGTCGGAAGGTTTATAAAAATTACGGTGGCTATTCAGGAGCAATGATAGATTTTGTAAATAAAATTGCCGCCTTTTTTCCGCTTAAGGTCATTTCAACGCTGGCCTATCAATATACCCGTTCGGCGCCGGTAAATATAAAACCTGCCAAGAATGTGAACGTTATGTTTTGTTCGATCGAATGCAACCGCAGCCGGCCAATTGCAACCGATCCTTCGGCCGCTTCGTTCCGTAAAGATGCCGAAGACTGGGGGAAACTGACAGGCAATATTTTTATGTGGGATTATGTGGTGCAGTTCAGGAATTTACTCAGCCCGTTTCCAAATCTCAGGGTTTTACAGCCCAACCTGCAGTATTTCAGGGATCAGGGAATGCAGATGATGTTCCAGCAGGGCAGCGGCAGTATGTTGAGCGAATTTTACGAACTCCGGCAATACCTCATCGCCAAACTTTTATGGAATACTGATACCGATGTTAACGCAGTGATGAAGGATTTTACGGATGGTTTTTATGGCCCTGCCGGAAAACACGTTCTCGCCTACATCAACACCATGCACGATGCTTTAGAGAAATCAGGCGGCGACCTCGACATTTACGGTTATCCTTACGATGGAATCAAAACTTATCTTACACCACGCTTATTAAAAACCTATGATTCCATTTTTAATCTTGCTGAAGATGCTGTTATTAGCGAGCCTGAATATTTCGAGAGAGTAAGAGTGGCGAGGCTTCCGCTCGAATTTGCTGTTTTGGATATTTCGCTCAGGAATGTAAACGACGATCTGACATATTTTCAAAAATCAGGCGATGGCTGGCAAGTGAGGGAAGATATGATGCTTCGCTTGGAAAAATTCACGAATGCTGCCGTTGCTGCCGGAATACAGCGTTATTGGGAACACGGAAACCCACCGGAAGAATACAGGGCAACTGTAGAAAATTACGTGAAGTCGGGCATGCAAAACAATCTTGCATCAAATAAGCTTGTGCAATTATTACACCCATGCAGCGAAAAGTACGCTGTTGGTGGTGCCAAAGCTTTAACTGACGGGCTTAAAGGCATCAACGATTATCATTTTAACTGGCTTGGTTTTGAAGGACCTGATATGCAGGCCACCATTGATCTGGGCGAAGAAAGACGGGTCAGTGCCGTCGAAACGGAATTTTTCCAGGAAATCAACTCCTGGATATTTTTGCCTGAATGCGTGGAATATTCGGTTTCGACAGATGGGAAAAATTTTACGCCAGTACAAATAATTAGAAATCATGTTCCCATAAATAAAGGCGGTGTTTTTGTACAGCCTTTTAATGCCCGGTTTGAAACCGTAAATGCAAGGTATATAAAAGTTTGGGCGAAAAATATAAATACGTGTCCGCCGTGGCATCCCGGAGCCGGCAATCCTGCATGGATTTTCTGTGATGAAGTTGTGGTGAAGTAGGGTGAGGTGGGAAATATAAAGGCCTCAGATTTTATTTTGCTTTCATTTCCTAATTATTCTTTCATCGTAGTAATAACAATGCGTTTTTCAGCTTTTAGGTCAGTTACCGACTTTCGCATCATGCCTCGTGTTTTGGTGATTATTGTTTTGGTGTCGTCGGTAATATACTCATAGCCGTCAGTATTTTGTGTGGTTAAATCTCCAAAAGCCTCTGTCTGAGCCAGTACTTGAAGGGTTTCCGCACCAAAAGGAGGTGCGCAGACAAATTCACCCGGGATTTCAACAGCCTGGTTCACTTTTGATTCATCAATATAATATTTGTTATAAAGCAAGGTTTTCGAGCCATCTGCCAGATAATAGATCAGGCGCACCCAGGTTGGCTGATTTACCCTGAAAAAAAGTTTCATCGTTTCGCCGGAAACAAAAATCGGGCTGTCATTTCCTTTGTTTGTCCAGCATTCAAGCAACAACCCGCCACCAACCACCTCATCCTGTCTGAACGCTTTTTGATCGGCCATGGCCTGCTGAAAATTCTGTGGCAAAAAATCAATGTTCTGAGATTCAAGTTGCTTTTTATCTGTGTAAACGTCAATGCCAGCCAAGGTCTCAGAGGTTTTGCTATCTTTAACTATGGCAATAAGTTTTAGTTTTTCAGCCTCATCCCAATAACTTCCTTTCAGAACGAGCAATCCCCGTGCACTTTCAGGCTGCGAACCATCCACAAAAACCCTGAAATGCCGGGTGGTAAGTTTTTCTTCGAGCAATGTGTTTAACTGTCTCGAAAACGGGCTGGCCATGCGGGTATCGTGGTAGGTAAAATTAGATAAAATGACAGGGATATCCTGGCCGTGAATTTGTTGTTTTATTCCATCGGCAATAAAAGCTGCGGCCTCTGCCATGTCGAGATCGGTGGCATGTTTCAGGTTAGAAAAACCGCTGTTTATTGCCTCACGGAAATTATTCAACCGGTTGTCCATTTCGCTGTTTGCTTTCAATAAAGTAATCAGCGCAAAGGTTTCTTCAGCACTTGCAAGCACCGGCATGCAAGAATACCAGCCCATTAATGCTTCTTCCCTGCGTCCGTCCGACTGGCTTTTGGTGGCTTTGTTAACCAGGCCTTCCAGTTTATCTAATTCCATATTCAAAAGCACTGTATAGTAGCTTTTGAGATCGTCTTTATTTACAAAAGCCAGGGCAAAAGCCTTGTCTGTTTTTCTATCATGAAAAGTTTCGTATTTAATTCCGCTTAGCGTTAGGTTTGATGAGGTAGTACTGCTTACCTTGAAGGATTCTTCAAATGTATTACCACTCTCGAGGGAATGATGAGCGGTTTCGCTCTGAATGGTTACTTCGATGGATTCGGTAAGCAACGTCAGGGCATCGTTTTTGAGGGCAGCCGTCACCTCATCAACCCTTTCGTTTTTTGCAAGGCGTCGTTCGGCAAAGCCCACATAATATTTTTGTTGAGGATAAATTACATTCCGGCCTTCAAAAATAGTCCACTGAGGCGTTTGCCCAAACAGGAAGCCGCCGCTTGTAATAAAAAGCAGCATCAGAAATAATTGGTGAATCGTTTTCATAATATCTTAAAATAATGATTTTCAAAAGTGACTATGACAAAAGTATAGATTTGATTGAGATTTTGAACAGATTTAATTATCAGAAAAGACTTTAAAACTTTTTATTTTTGTGCTATTAATTCTCCTAATAAATTGAGATGAAACCGAAAAAAACTTCTATCCCTTTGTTTTTTATTTTCGGGCTTTTGTGCCTGAATTTTATGGTTTTAGGCCAGCAAAAAACCGCCCTTCTAATTGGAAATGCCGACTATGCAGGCTCTTCTTTGCGCAACCCCGTAAACGATGCCACCGATCTGGCTGCTGCACTTCGCGGCATTGGCTTTGATGTTACCCTGCAAACCAACCGCAACCTGCAACAAATGGAAGCAGACATCCGCGCTTTTGGCCAGAAAATTTCGAGCAGTGGCGTGGTGTTGTTCTATTTCAGTGGACACGGGACACAGGTGGATGGTATTAATTATTTGATCCCGGTAGGACAGGAAATTTATGCCGCCGACGAAATCCGGTACAAATGCGTAGCTGCCGATATGCCGCTTGCCAAGATGGAAACCGCCGGTAGCCACATGAACATCCTGATCCTCGACGCCTGCCGCAACAATCCTTTTAAAGGTTTTCGCTCGCAGGAACGCGGTTTTGCTTTCATGCAGGCGCCCACAGGCACCTTTATTTCGTATGCCACTGCACCAGGAAGCGTGGCTTTTGATGGCAATGGCCGAAACAGCCCTTACACTGCCAACCTGGTGACTATCCTGAAAACACCTGGTATGAAAATAGAAGAGGTATTTAAAAAGGTGCGCGAAAAAGTAATGTCCGAAACCGAAAACAAACAGGTTCCCTGGGAATCTTCATCGCTGGTGGGTGAGTTTTATTTTACTCCGGGCACACCTGTAAATAACCAAAATTCGGCAGTAAATCAGAATTCTTACACCCCTGCCACACCCATAAACGAAAAAACCCGCAATAGCTACGAGCCCGAAATGGTTTTTGTTAAAGGTGGAACTTTTACTATGGGCAGCAACGATGGCAGTGATGACGAAAAACCAACCCACCAGGTTACCGTGAGCGATTTTTATATCGGGAAATTTGAGGTTACCGTTGCCCTGTTTAAAAATTTTATTGATGAAACCACGTACCAGACCGATGCAGATAAAGGCGATGGCAGTTACATCTTAACTAACGGGAAATGGGAAAAGAAAAGCGGCATAAATTGGCGGTGTGATGTCGAAGGAAATATCGGAACTGCATCAGAACAAAACCATCCTGTAATTCATGTCAGTTGGAACGATGCAACGGAATTTTGTAAATGGCTAAGCCGTAAAACAGGCAAAAGCTATCGGTTACCCACCGAGGCGGAGTGGGAATTTACCGCCGGAAATGGTTCAAAACACACAAAATACAGTTGGGGAAATGGAAATCCATTCGGAAAAAACGGTGGCAATATTGCAGACGAAACAGCCAGACAAAAATTTAATGACTGGGCGATATTTTCTGGTTATTCCGATGGATATGTTTTTTCAGCGCCAGTTGGAAGTTTTAATCCCAACGATTTGGGCATTTACGACATGACCGGCAACGTGTGGGAATGGTGCAGCGATTGGTATGCGGCGGATTATTACAAAAACAGCCCCGCTTACAATCCCAAAGGCCCGGCTTCAGGCGATTATCGCATCGTTCGGGGCGGCTCTTGGATCGACGGTCCGAACGACGACCGCATTGCCTATCGCTACTGGCTCAATCCCGGCTACTGCTACTTCTTCATCGGTTTCCGCCTTGTCCAGGACTATTAACCTTTATTCTTTTGCACTACTGACCGACTAAATTGTTTATCCCCAACGGGGAATATTTAAAGTTATCGTATTTCATTAGGCTACAATACTTTATCGCCTACGGCGAATTCCACATAGTGGATAAAGTATTGTAGCCTAAAAGAGACCCTAACAGTTCTAATACCTCGTAGAGCCCGCCTGACCATCGGGCAGGGTTTAACGAAACATGGTTACAATAGTCAAGATTAATTTTATCCGAACATTAATGTTATGAAATAGATAACTTCTTGGCCCTAACGTTAGTAAAATTGGAAATAATATTTTTAAATCCCCTAATAACTTTATCCGGTCAGAGATGATTCTTTTACACTTTTAATATTTCAGCCAAAAAATGGCTTAAAGCGCTTACTGGCATGAGCTTCCCAGTTTGCCTTTTTTTTGAAATAAAATTGTGGTAAAGTAGCATAAATTCAGGTATTAGGGAGTGATTGCATTTTTAAGTTTTTATGCCTTTAAACCCGGCTCATCCTTCGAAAAACATGAATCTAAAACAATAAAATGCCTGCTCATCTTTTCTGTTTTCATTATCAGACATTTTTATTATATTCAAGTGTATTTGAATATTATTGTAAATTTGCAAATAATTCAAATGAACCCGAAAAAATGAAAACAATCTTTGAAAAAATCAGAAAATACAACCTTTGGGATGGACAATCCTTCAGCGCTGGATACAAAAGAGAGATGTATCTGGCTCAAATTCAAAAGTATATCGGCAATAAACTTGTTAAAGTTATTGTTGGGCAACGACGTTCGGGTAAAAGCTACATTCTTCGTCAGATAATGGAATATCTTACCGGAGTTCAGAATGTTAATCCAATAAACATTTTCTATTTCAACAAAGAATTTACGGCCTTTGATGAAATTAACAACGCTGAAAAACTGGAGGCTTTGTTTAAATATTACATGGCTCAATTTGAGGTATCCGGTAAAATATTTTTATTTCTTGATGAAATACAGAATATTAAAGATTGGGAAAGATTTGTCAATTCCTATTCGCAGGATTTCACGGCTGAATATGAGTTTTTTGTAACCGGCTCAAACTCAAAGCTTTTATCTGGTGAGCTTTCCACCTTATTATCAGGTCGTTTTGTAGAATTTGAAATTTTACCATTTAGCCTTTTTGAATTTGCAGGATTTTATAAACGTGAAATCAATAAAAATCTGTTTCTTGATTACCTGAAATTGGGCGGCCTTCCTGAGATGCTTAATTTTATAGATGAAGAAATCAGGGTACATTACGTTGAAGACCTTAAAAACACGATTGTTCTGCGTGATATCGTGCAGCGTAAACAAATAAAAGACCTTACACTTTTTGAAGACATCTTTACCTTCGTAACATTAAATCGTGGTAACCTGACTTCGCTTTTAGCTATCGTGAAGTATTTTAAAAGCAGGCAAATTAAAACCAATTATGAAACCTTATCAACCTATATTGGCTATTTGCTCGAAACATTTGTTGTTCATCAGGTGCAACGCTACGATTTAAAAGCCAAACAGGCTTTGGGCGGTGTTAGTAAATATTATTTAAATGATCTGGCCTTTAAAAATTACATCTTTGGTTTTTACCCAACCGACCTGGGATACCATCTCGAAAATTTTGTTTTTCTCCAACTAAAACGTTCCGGATACCGGATTTCGGTCGGAGTTATAAATCAGAAAGAGATTGATTTTATTGCCCAAAAGTCAGATAAAACAGTTTATGTCCAGGTTTCCTGGCTTTTAAATAATTCCGAAACCCTGGCACGCGAATTTGATAATCTGTTGGCAATCAAAGATAACTACGAGAAAATAGTGGTTACGATGGATGAGTCAAAATTTTCGGATTATGAGGGAATAAAACACTTCCGTCCCTGGGAGTTGAACCTGATATTATAGGGATACGTATTGATGCTTTAAAACACGAACCTACAACTTGTCAGGTGCCTGCAAAAATGTATTTCGGTTTGGCCCGGCATTCCGGAGCGGGCAGTTCTTCATGGATTTTCTGTGATGAGATTGTTGTGAATTAGGATTGTCCCTAAAAATAAACATATTCTTTCTTGCCCGGGTTTTTCGCTAACGAAAAAAATTATTAACCATCCTTTAAAAAAGGTTCCATGAAATAAAACATTTGCATGGGAACAGCCATTGTTGCCAGGTTATCGTCGCCTACGACAAAACTTACGGCCGTTTCCCAATAAATTTTTGTATAACCGGTTTGCCGTAATTCCCTCCATGGGATCAGGATTTTTCTGGGTTTCCACAAAGGCACCTTTATTTCCAAAAACAAACCCGAAGCATCAGCTCTAAAGCTGACACATCTTCTGTATCTTACCATGCCAACTTGAATATTTTGCCCGCTTATGCTCATCTTATTGGCCATCTGGTCGGTGCTGTAACGAGCAACCAATTTTGAAAGCCCGCTAACATTAGAAAGAATTTTAAAAAGCATTTGGTTTTCAATTTATTTCCTGCGTTAAAAATAGCTTTTTTTTGGACAAATAAGATGAAAAATACATTTTTACAGCCCGTCGGGTCCTTACAGGTTTCAAAATATTTGAAATAACGATTTCAGCATATTTACAATGTCCTTTTGCTTCTTGTAAGGAAATCGAAGAAGCTTTAAACCAAGGGACTACACAAACCATTAAAGGGAAGTAAATGTGCAATGTATTTTCATTTTTCCTGAAGCGTAAATTATTTACATTTGTGCATTAATCCTCCAAATGATCTGAATATGAAACCAGAGAAATCATTATTATACTTTCTTAATATTGTCGCCATCATTGCATATTCTATGAGTGTTCAAGCCCAGCAGCGGGGCTTTAAAAAGATAAACCTCATCATCGACGGGCAGACTACCACGCTTTATTCGGGTAGCCATGCTTTGGTAATCGGTGTGAGCGACTACACCGAAGGCTGGCAGGATCTTTATGGGGTGAAAAATGACATCAGCTGTGTAAAATCGGCACTCGAAAAACAGGACTTTAATGTGGTGGTTGTCGAAAATCCAACCAGCGTCGCTTTAAAAAATGCTTTTGATGATTTCATCTCAAAATATGGCCGGGTACTCGACAACCGGTTGCTCATTTATTTTTCGGGGCACGGCCATACCTTAAAAACCGGTTGGGGTGGCGACATGGGCTATATCGTTCCCTCCGATGCTCCTGACCCTAACATAAACCCTGATGTTTTTAAAGATAAGGCAATCGATATGGAAACGATGGAGGTTTATGCAAAGAAAATTGATTCGAAACATGCCTTATTCATGTTCGATTGTTGCTTTTCCGGTTCTGTTTTCTCAATGAGCAAAGCCGCACCTGCCTTCATCAGCTATAAAACCAGGGAACCCGTCAGGCAATTTATAACTGCTGGAACAGCCGAAGAAGAAGTGCCCGACAAAAGTATTTTTTGCAGGGAGTTTGTTGAAGCACTAAATGGCCCGGGCGACATTAACGGTGATGGGTATCTTACCGGAAGTGAGTTGGGTGAATATTTGCAAACGAAAGTGATAAACTATTCGGAAGAAGCACAGCACCCACAATACGGAAAAATACGCAACCCCAATCTCGACAAAGGCGATTTTGTATTTGTACTTGAAAACCAGCCGGCAGCAGCAGGAAATCAAAACAGCATTAAAATTTCCGAAGAACCTGTAATATCTCTTAGTTCCGGAAATATTGAGCTGAGTTGCGAAATTTCAGGTGCCCTTTTTATGGATAGTACCTTTTACAGAAATGTAAGCAAAGGTACCCGTGTTACACTGAGCGATGTTGCGAGCGGCATGCACACACTTAAAATTGAAGGTGCTGAACCCTGGCAGGATACAGTTTTAGTCGCCGAAAACATTACGTCGGTGGTTAATGCAAAAAGCACCAAACCCAACATTAGAAATTACGAATGGGAACCCGTTATGGTCCTTGTAAAAGGGGGTAGTTTTACGATGGGGTGTTCCATTGAGCAAACCGATTGCAGCAATGATGAAAAACCTGCCCGCCAGGTTACGGTAAGCGATTTTTTTATTGGCAAATACGAAGTTACACAATCGCTATGGAGGGAAGTAATGGGAACAAATCCCAGCAATTTTGGCAATTGCGACAACTGTCCGGTCGAAAAAGTTAGCTGGGAAAATGCGCAGGAATTTATCAAAAAGATTAATCTGAGGACGGGTAAAAATTATCGTCTGCCTTCCGAGGCAGAATGGGAATATGCGGCAAGAGGTGGTAATGAAAGCAAAGGATATAAATATGCAGGCAGTAACAATCTGGTAGATGTCGGCTGGTTTTGGGCAAATTCCGGCGACACTTATTTAAGCGGGTCATGGGATTCTGACAGAATAATGAAAAACAATTGTAAAACCCATCCTGTCGGTCAACATAAGGCCAACGAATTGGGTCTTTTCGATATGAGCGGAAATGTGTGGGAATGGTGCAGCGACTGGTATGGCAGTTACAAAAGCAGCAGCCCGACCGACCCGCAGGGCTTGTCGTCGGGATCAACCCGGGTTCTTCGAGGCGGTAGTTGGTTCAACTTTCCGGAAGATTGCCGGGTGTCGTACCGTTATTGCTTTAACCCCCTGGGCCGGGGTGGGGACTATGGCTTCCGCCTGGTTTTGATTAAATAATCCCGGTACGAGCTTTTCAGATCATCCTATTTAATTCCGCCTTGACGGTTGAAAAATGCAGGAAATGTGTTTGCTGAAATTTTAGATGCTTATGCATAATATAACACCAAAGAAGTCAAATCCAAAATCTTTACTTTTACGCTTTAAAATATTTGTACATTTTCTATAAAATAACTTCAACTATGACTTTACAGAGGTTTTACCAAAGTTTTATAATCATCGTAATGATGGTTTCTTTTTCTGAGCCGGTATATAACCAGGCACTGCCCGACTCATCACTTTTAACTATCGACAGGCTGTTTGCTTCGAGAGAATTCAGAGGCGATTACTTTGGTGAAGCCCGCTGGATGGATGATGGGAAATCATACACTGCCGTTGAACCATCGCAGGAATTCCCTGGTGCCGATGATATCGTAAAATATGAGACCCTTTCGGGCGAAAAAACAATTTTAATACCAGCCAGCAGCCTGATTCCATCTGCCAAAAGCGAGCCTTTGGTTTTCGATAACTATGAATGGTCGGAAAACAAGGCTTTATTGCTTTTGTTTACGAATACAAGCCGGGTCTGGCGATACAACACCAAAGGAGATTATTGGGTTTTTGAGATAAAAACCAATAAGTTATGGCAGATTGGGAAAGATTTGCCCGCATCATCGCTGATGTTTGCTAAATTTTCGCCCGACAATAGCCGGGTGGCATATGTATGCAAACATAACCTTTACGTGGAGGATATTAAAAGCGGGCAAATCAGGCAGATTACTTTTGATGGTACCGAAGAGCTGATAAACGGAACATTCGACTGGGCTTACGAAGAAGAATTTTTCTGCCGCGATGGATTCAGGTGGAGTCCCGACAGTAAACACATTGCCTACTGGCAGGTTGATGCTTCAAAAATCCCTGACTTTCTGATGATCAATAATACGGATTCGCTGTACTCTTTTACAATTCCAGTGGAATATCCCAAGGTAGGAATCGATCCCTCGAGCGCTAAAATCGGCGTGATTTCTGCCAATGGAGGCGAAACCATCTGGATGAGGATTCCGGGTGACCCGAAGCAGAATTACCTTCCAAGGCTAATCTGGGCGAAAGACTCAAAGGATATACTGGTTCAGCAACTCAACCGTAAACAAAACACAAATAAAATCTGGCTGTGTAAAATCGAAACGGGCTTGCCCATAAATATTTTTACCGACCATGATCAAACCTGGGTAGAGGTTGTTGACGACTGGGTTTGGCTGGAGGATGGAAAAACCTTTACCTGGATTAGCGAAAAGGACGGGTGGCGCCATCTATACCTGATTACAAAAACAGGTGACAGTGAAAAACTGATTACACCGGGCAATTATGATGTGATGGGTATTGATGAAATTGACACTAAGAATGGTTTTATTTATTTTAATGCTTCACCTGATAATCCAACCCAGCTTTACCTGTACAGGATCAGTCTCAGGGGAGGCGATCCCGAGATGCTTACTCCTCCGGCAAATAAAGGAACACATGCCTACCAGATCGCTCCCGGAGGGAACTTTGCCTTTCATTCCTGGTCAGATATCAACACACCCGTGGCAACAGAATTGGTCAGTTTGCCCAGGCATAAATCGTTGCGAATTCTTGTGGCAAACCAAACATTAAAAAATAAAATTTCCGGACTACGTTTAGGCGAAACCTCCTTTTTTAATGTCACCACCGCCAATCAGGTTACCATGCAGGGTTTTATGATTAAACCGCCCGACTTTAATCCATCACTCAAATACCCGGTTCTATTTTATGTGTATGGCGAACCCTGGAGCCAAACAGTTTTAGATACATGGGGGCGCAATAACCTCTGGTACCATATGCTCGCTCAGCGGGGCTATATCATTATCAGCGTCGATAACCGGGGAACTCCCGCCCCCAAAGGCCGCGAATGGCGGAAATGTATTTACAGGAAAATCGGGGTACTCAATTCACACGACCAGGCCATGGCAGCGCGTGAAATTATAAAATGGCCATTCATCGATTCAACTCGTCTGGCTGTCTGGGGTTGGAGTGGTGGTGGAACCATGACCCTCAACCTGATGTTTCGATATCCTGAGATTTACTCCGCCGGAATGTCGGTAGCGCCCGTAACCAACCAGTTTTATTACGACAACATTTACCAGGAACGATATATGGGACTTAAATCGGAAAATCCGGAAGATTTTATCGAAGGTTCACCCATCACCTATGCCAAAAACTTACAGGGTGAACTTTTGGTCGTTCATGGTACCGGCGATGACAATGTTCATTACCAGAACACCGAAGCACTCATCAACGAGCTTGTAAAATACAACAAGCAATTCCAGGTGATGCCCTATCCAAATCGTTCCCATGGCATTTACGAAGGCAAAAACACCACCCGCCACGTTTATACTTTACTCACCAATTACCTGATGGGGCATGTTAAACCTGGCGGGGTGGCAAAATAAATATAAGTAAATGATAATGAATTATTACAAACCAAATAAATCCGGACAACGCAATGTATGCATTTTCACCAGCGCCAATTATTGTGGCCAAAACCAGAAGAATTTTAAGGAAATTTGAAGATGCGGATGCAACATCACCGGGAAACACCAGAACCCTCGAAGAACTTGGCCTTCGTCACAGCTTGATTTTCAGAAAACTTTTAAGACAGGGGGTTTTTGTTGAAGCAAGTCCCCGGCGATATTATTTAAACCGCGAAAATTTAGTTGAGTACAACGAACGCAGAAGGATTAGAAAAACTATTGCCTTTGCTGTTCTTGCGCTCCTCGTAATTATGGGCATTATTTACAGTTTCTTTATCAAATCTTAAAGAACTATAAAGCCTGGATTTCAGGGTATGCCGGCAGAAAATTGTTGTCAGGTGCTGGTGATCCTGAGGATGTGTTTAAAACGCCCCTTCGAATTGTTTGAGAAACCGGATGTCATTCTCAAAGAACAGCCGGAGGTCGTCGATCTGGTATTTTAGCATCGTCGTACGCTCGATGCCCATTCCAAAGGCAAATCCGGTATATTCTTCGCTGTTAATGCCACAGTTTTCGAGTACCTGGGGATCGACCATACCACAACCTAAAATTTCCACCCAGCCGCTGTGTTTACATATTTTACAGCCCGAACCCCCACAAATCATGCACGAAATATCCATTTCGGCCGAAGGTTCGGTAAATGGGAAATAAGAAGGGCGGAAACGGATTTTGGTGTCTTCACCAAAAAACTCTTTTACAAAATAATAAAGTGTTTGTTTTAAATCGGCGAACGATACATTGTGATCCACATAAAGCCCTTCGACCTGATGGAAAATGCAATGGGCACGGGCGGAAATGGCTTCGTTACGGAAAACACGTCCCGGAGAAACCGTCCTGATGGGTGGTTTGGTGTTTTCCATCACCCTTACCTGTACCGACGAAGTATGGGTACGAAGGGCAATTTTATCTTTTCCCTGTGCCTTGTCGTCGATAAAAAAGGTGTCCTGCATGTCGCGGGCAGGATGTTCTTCGGGAAAGTTAAGCGCCGAAAAGTTATGCCAGTCATTCTCGATTTCGGGGCCTTCGGATACAGTAAAACCAATGCGGGCAAAAATATCGAGGATTTGCCTGCGGACAATTGAAATCGGATGGCGTGAACCCAACGCCGAAAAATCGACAGGCATTGTGAGATCCGGTATTTTTTTGTCATTCCCGGTGGAACGGGCTGATAATTCTTCCTTTAAAAGAGTCATCCGGTCCTGAGCCTTATTTTTAAGCTCATTGAGGGCCATCCCGATTTCTTTACGGTCTTCGGCAGCAACGTCTTTAAAGTCGTTGAACAGTGACGGAATTATCCCTTTTTTACTCAGGAATTTAATTCGCAGTTCTTCAAGCTGTTCGAGAGATTCCGATGTAAGTTCTTCAACCTGACGAAGTATTTCCTCAATTTTGTTTTTCATGGCATTAAACAATTAAACCGTGCAAATAAAAGTGCGTTTTATTTGGTAATCTCGATGGTCATCTTAACTTCCTGAACAGGACGGTCGCCGGAGGATGTTTTAACAGCCGCAATTTTATCGATTACATCAAAACCATCGGCTACCTGGCCAAAAACGGTATATGCACCATCCAGATGGGGAGTACCACCAACTGTTTTATAGGCTTCGCGTTGCTCGGGAGTGTATTTTACACCTGTCCGTTGCTCCATATTATCGAGGGTGGCATCGTTGTAAACCTGACCCTGAACGATGTAAAATTGTGATCCTGATGATGCTTTCTTGGGATTGACATTATCGCCCATGCGAGCGGCTGCCAATGCACCCTTTTTATGAAAATGATTTGGCAATATCTCGGCAGGAACCGTATAGCCGGGATCAACGCGGCCATCTGCATTTTGTCCGCCCTGAATCATAAAATTATTGATAACCCTGTGAAAAAAAGAATTATTGTACCAACCTTCTTTCACAAGTTTGATAAAATTGTCCCGGTGTTGAGGTGTGTCGTTAAACAAAACACCTTTAATGTCACCGTAATCGGTGTGAATGATGAATTTAGTCATTTTTTCCTGCGTAAAACCGCTGAGGTTGATTAGAAATGTAAATATTGCAATAAAAAGAACTCCTTTTTTCATGGTGCTGAATTTTAAATTTTTGCAAAAAAAGTGATTTTTTGCCAGATTTGGCTAAGAAAATATTACCTGAACCGATTTGCCGGATTACTTATCGGAAAGCGTAATCGTCATCTTAATGTCCTTAACCGGTCTGTTGCCGGCACCTGTATTTGCAGCAGCAATTTTATCGATCACGTCCAGGCCATCGATCACCTCACCGAAAACGGTGTACTGATTATCGAGAAACGGTGTTCCTCCAATGTTCTGGTAAGTGTTGATCTGATCGGCAGTGTAGGTGGCCCCTGTCGATTGAACCATATTATTTAACTCAGCGGCCGTTACTTTTTTACCCTGGACAATATAAAATTGCGAACCCGACGACCTTCTTTCGGGATTCACCTGGTCGCCCTGACGTGCAGCGGCTAAAGCACCTTTTTTATGATAATACTCGGGTCTGAATTCTGCTTCGATGGTATAGCCGGGGCCACCAATTCCAAGTTGCTGGCCTGCTTTGGCCTTTTTTGAGTCGGGATCACCACCCTGGATCATAAAATCCTTAATCACCCGGTGAAATAAAGTTCCATTATAAAATCCTTCCTTAACCAGTTTGATAAAATTATCGCGATGTTTGGGTGTGCCATCATACAACAAAACCGTCATATTACCATAATCGGTCGAGATAAGAACTTTCTGACCTTTCGTTTCACCAGGAGTTGACTGGGCAATTTCTTTTGTCGGAGCCTGTTGTCCGGTTTGAACTTCTTTTTTTGCTGTTTGATCAGTTGCTGCGACCTTTTGCTTGTTTTCTTTAACCGAAGAAGAATTGTTACAAGCCATGAATGAAAACCCGAAAAGGCTTATCATTCCAATGATGATTAGATTTTTCATGGTAAAATAATTTCAGATTATCTGTTTAAATTGCAACTTACAATAACAAAAGTAGAAACTTTAAAAAGCAAAAATTATTATAGAACCTTTTATAAAGGCATTTTATCAGGAAAATAATGTGGGTAACAAGGAATGAATATGCTTCATTAAAACTGATTATTTACTTTGATGCCATTTCCTGTCTTCAATGTAGCATCTGCGGCAGAGTGGTTCATAGCTATCTTTTTCGCCCAAAACCACCAATTTATCGCCGGCGATGGTACGGTGAGAATATTGGGCAAGATTTCCACAACGGATACAGATGGCATGTACTTTTGTAACATATTCGGCTGCAGCCATCAGCGATGGGATTGGTCCGAAAGGCTTACCCATAAAATCCATATCAAGTCCGGCAACAATTACCCTGATTCCACTGTTGGCCAATTGATTGCATACCGATGAAAGCTCGGTATCAAAAAACTGGGCTTCATCTATCCCAATCACATCCACATCGTTGTTAACCATGAGCAGAATCTGTGACGACGATTCAACCGGCGTAGAATGAATGGTGGTAGCGTCGTGTGAAACCACATTTTCAACATCGTACCGCACATCCACGGCGGGTTTAAAAATTTCGACCTTTTGCTGTGCAATCCGGGCGCGCTTAAGCCTCCGGATCAATTCTTCGGTTTTACCCGAAAACATCGAGCCGCAAATCACTTCAATCCAGCCTCTGCGTGCCGAGAGGTCTATTTTACTTTCGAGAAACATGCAAATAAAAGTGTTCTAAAAAACCGAATTATATCTGATGATTATTAAATGCACCTGAATCCATTGCAAAGATATTTTTTATCCCATATCAGCCAAATGCAAAAAATTCATTTTTTAAGTTAAAATATCGGCAAACCAGGGTAAAATGGTAAATTGTTGCCTGACTTATGAAATCGATTTATCTTGCAAATAACCAGCAGCAAAAACCGGTGAATTTTATGTTACCGGCTTAAAACTAAAGGGTGTTAACTTCCTGATAATTTCAATATTTGATAATCTTATTCCATAATAATCGTTAAATTCGCCACGATATTTTTCAAGGCATTTTACTAAGAAGTTTCCAAAATTTTGATTCAGATGAACAAAGAACAACTTAGGGAGGAAGTTTCTGGTCTGATCGAAAAAATCAGGATGGATTGGATCAGGATTAAAAACAGTTCACAGGAATTTCACCGGATCGACAAAGATATCATCATCAATGATATTCGCAGGTTATACGATCTCATTTATGAAATTGATCTGGAAAAACCCGATCCCGAAAACAGGAAAATGCCTGAGCCTGTAAATAAAATGGTCGTTGATGAAACTGAAATTCAGGACACAGTAATTTCTAATCCTGAAAAAATGGAAACCGGTTCTACCCTGGATCTTCCAGATTCCCGCGAGAATGGAACATCATCTGATGGCGCAATTGTGGAAGAAGAACATTTCCGGTTTGAGCAACAAATTGTCGAAAGTATCGAATTTGAAGTACTGAATTCACCCGGTGAGAAGGATACAGCGGGCCCCAAAGAAGAGGTTTCCACGAAATCCGGGCAGAAAGAAATTAAAAGCACACCACCCACTTCTAAGCAACAACCTAAAAATACACTCGACCTGTTTACGGCAACCAAAACCATTGCTGATACTTTTCAAAACGGGACCGATAATAGTGTGGCGGCACGCATGCAGCATAACCCGATTAAGGATATAAAAACTGCTATCGGCATCAACGACAAATTTTTGTTTATCAACACCATTTTCAGAGGTGAAATATCGGCCTACAACAAAGCCATCGACCGGCTAAACCTGCTGCCGGATTTTTATCTTGCCCTGCATTTTATCGATGAATTAAAGGAAGTTTACGCGACAGATGACAATGTTGTTTCATTTACCAAACTGATGGACATTGTGAAAAGAAAGTATATGTAATGAGGCGTCCGGGAACCCTTTGATATTTTTCTTTGCAGATCGCAGTATCCTACATGCTTAGAAAGCATTTCCGACAAGCTGTGAATTGTTAAAAAGTGATTAATAATCAATATTTTCCAAAACATATTTATTTAACGCCATATATTTGCAAATTAAATTTAACCTCATCGTTCTTATTTTCTGGTCGATCGGGCAACCAATTTTATATTTCTTTGTCTTATCAGATGCTAATTTAATAAAAACAGATACCAATATGAAGAAAGTCTTTACGCTATTGATGATAGCTTTTTTTTTAACAGGCGGGTATGCTACCTTTGCCGGGAACCCTGACAAGGGGGTGATTACTGATCAGTTGAAGCAGAAAATTGATGCCTCCACGCGTACCGAAATGATCAGAATTAACATCACCTTAAAAGATCAATTCGACTCCCAAAAATTACTAAACCAAGTAAAAACAATGAATAAAGCCGAAAGACGTGCCCATGTAATTTCGGTTCTAAAGGATTTCAGCCAGCTTTCGCAGGAAGGCGTGGTTGCTGATTTGAACAAATTCCAGCGGAGTGAAACTGTAAAACAAGTCACCACCTACTGGATTGCCAATGTGATAAACTGTTTTGCAACCAGGGAAGCTATTGAACAACTGGCAAAAAGGAATGATATTTCAAGCATCGATTACGACGAATACCGTGTGATGATTGATCCCAACGAAAATAAAAATGCCTTTGTTGAAGAAGGGCATCCGGGAAGCCGTGAAATAACTTGGAATGTATTGAAGATAAATGCTGACGACGTTTGGGCTTTGGGCTATAACGGCGATGGCATCATCGTTTCGGTGATTGATACCGGTGTTAATTATAACCATACCGATCTTGCCGATCATGTATGGACTGACCCTAATTATCCTTACCACGGATGGGATTTTGCAAATAACGATAACAACCCGATGGATGACCACGGTCATGGTACACATTGTTCGGGTACTGTAGCCGGCGATGGAACATCAGGTTCACAAACCGGAGTTGCCCCTGCAGCAACCATCATGTGTTGCAAAGTGCTCGATTCGGGCGGTGGTGGCAACGAAAGCAGTGTATGGTCTGCCGTTGAGTTTAGTGTTGAACATGGCGCTGATGTGATGAGCTTGTCGTTGGGTTGGCAACATTCGTGGGGTCCCAACCGCGCAGTATGGCGTTCCACCTTCGACAATTCCATGGCAGCAGGCATCATTGCTTCGGTTGCCGCAGGAAATGAAGGGGATCAGCAGAGTTCATATCCGATTCCGGATAACGTCAGAACCCCCGGAGATCTTCCTCCCGCATGGCTTCATCCTGACCAGACCCTTGTTGGTGGAATATCGGGAATTATTTGTGTCGGAGCAACGGATATAAGCGATAACCTCGCAGGATTTTCAAGCCGCGGTCCTTTAGACTGGTCAGCTATTGCACCCTATAACGATTATCCATATCAACCCGAAATGGGTCTGATCCGTCCGGATATTTGTTCTCCGGGTGTGAATATTAAATCACTGGATTATTCGAGCAATACCGGCTATGCTGATGGCTGGAATGGAACGTCTATGGCTACACCGGCCAATGCCGGCCTGATTGCCCTGATGCTTCAGAAAAACAACCAGCTTACTCCTGCTCAGATCGACCAGACTATCGAAGAAACAGCTGTAAAACTTTCTCCGCTTAAAAACAATAACTCTGGTTCGGGGCGTATTGATGCTTTGGCTGCCGTTGAAGCAACTTCAATGCCAGGGCCAGGCTATTATTCACATACCATAAATGATGCTTCCGGAAACAACAATGGTATCCCGGATCCTGCCGAACAAATCCTTCTTACCGTGGCAATGGGAAATTTTAGTGATCAGCCTGCTGATAATGTAACCGTTGAACTTTCAACAGAGTCGTCTTATGTTACAATAACTGACAATACTGAATATTATGGGAATTTTGATCTGGAAAGTGTAATCGAAATCGAAAATGCCTTTGCTTTCGATGTAGCCAACAACATTCCTGGCGGAGAGGGGATCAAGTTTTTTCTTACCGCTACAAATACCACCGATTCATGGCAAAGCAGTTTCACGGTTACCGCCCACGGAGTTACACTGAACATTGGGAATATTGTTATTTCAGATGTCAGCGGGAACAACAATGGCAGCCTTGATCCGGGTGAAACAGCAGATATTCTTATCCAGACTACAAACAACGGGCAGATTGATGCAGGTAATGCTATAGCCGCATTAACTTCGCCGTCAACCGATATAACAATAAACAGTGGCAGTTTTGATTTTGGTACTTTGGCAGCCGGACAAACGGGGACGGCAACCTTTAATATTTCGGTAAGCCCGGCAGCAAACATAGGAGCCGTTGTTGAATTGAATTATTCAGTTACATCAGGATACTACAACGCAGAAGCACAATTTTTACCTAAGATTGGTTTGGTTGTCGAGGATTTCGAATCCGGTGATTTCGGACAACACGAATGGGAGTTTTCCGGCAATCAGCCCTGGACGATTTCCGCTACGGGAGCTTATGAAGGAACCTATTGTGCAAAATCAGGAACAATCGGTGATAACCAGACTTCGGAGATGAAACTCACAATTAATGTTGCCAACAATGATTTCATTTCGTACTATAGAAAAGTTTCGTCGGAATTCAACTACGATTTTCTCACTTTTTATATCGATAATACGATGAAGGAAGAAATTTCCGGCGATGAAGACTGGGCCTGGGTGTCATTCGCCGTAACTCCGGGGATGCATACATTCAGATGGGTTTATGGTAAGGATATATATGCCACAAGCGGAAGCGATTGTGGTTGGGTAGACTATATTGAGCTGCCCGTTATTGTAAATGAAACACTCACTTTAAATGCAGGAAATGATGAAAATGTTTGCGAAGGCGTAACATTCCAAACCAATGCATTTGCCCAGAATTATTCTTCTTTGTTATGGGTTTCCTCCGGAACCGGAACTTTTGATGATAACGGCATTTTAACGGCAGTTTACACACCGAGTATGCAGGATTATGAGGCCGGATCCGTTACCTTAAGCCTTACGGTTTATGGAACCGGCGGTCAAACCCTTACTGACGACCTGGTGTTAAGTTTTCTGCCATCACCTGACCCGACAGGAACAATCAGTGGAGATAGCTGGGCTTGTATGGCTGGTAACAACCAGTATTCGACAGTAGCGGTGCCTAATGCAACTTCATACGCCTGGGATTTAACTCCTCACGCCGCCGGAGTTATTACCGGTGAGGGAAATGAAATTTCGATAAACTGGGCAGCAGGATGGACGGGACCTGTAATACTCACTGTTGAGGGAATGAACGATTGCGGAGGCGGTGGAATATCTCAGGATTTCCCGATCCAGATTGACGATTGTACAGGAATCGATCAAATACTTGTCGAAAAGGGATTCGCGGTTACGCCTAACCCGGGCAAAGGTATTTTTAACCTTACATTTGAAAAAATTGTTAATGGGGAAAATCATGTTATAATCATGAACCAGACCGGTGAAAAAGTTTTCGAAACCGTTGTTTCAGGAAAAAACCGTGAAACCATTAATGTTTCGGAACTCAACAATGGCATATATTTTATGCTGATTGAAAATGGTATCAGCCGGGAAACCCAAAAGTTAGTCATTCAAAAATAAACTGTATTTTTGTAAATTATTAATATTTCATCATGTTATTCAAAAACGATGCGAAATAACGTCATTCCGAACCTAAAAAGGAATCCCGGGAAGCAGGTAATCCTTCTGAGTTGATGTGGGTTTTTTAAGGGTATGGCATGACTTAATGTTGTTTTTGAATGGCCATTTTCATTATTAATTAAATCATAACATGAAAAAGCTTTTACTTACACTTACCACATTTCTGCTCGTCACCTGCCTGCTCACTGCCGGCACAGTCGAAAAAACCTACCACTTTTCAAATCCAAAAATTGTTGAGGTCAACGGCTATCAGCAAATTTCTTTTGAAAACACACTACTAACCGGAATAGCCGGTGAACCTGCATTGCCATATCAGGCGGTAGCATTACTGCTCCCGGCAGGTCTGTCGGCAAGCGGTATCGAAATTATTACGGCTAACGAGATTACTTTAGACGGCACTTACCAGATTTATCCTGAACAGTATGTTCAGCCTACTTCGAAGGATGCTTCAGGGATTTTTGTTAAAAATGAAGCATTGTATCTTCGGAATGTTTCATACCCGGAAAACCTGGCCGGAAAATTATCCACCCAGTATATGAACGGATATGCCGTTGCAATGTCGGCATTCACACCTTTAAAATTCAATCCTGCCACAGGAAAAGTTTCATATTATGAGACGGTAACAGTTGTTATAAAAACCGCATCTGATTCGAAATCTGCCAATGCACTTCAAAACCTCAATTCATCAAAAGAGGTTAAAGGAAGGCTTTCTGCACTGGTTCAAAACAGCGGAATGATATCTGCATACCCTACCCGGGATAGCCGGACCGACGATTATGATATGATAATTGTAACGGCTTCGCAATACGAAGCCAGTTTTGTACCGTTGATTGCATTTTACGAAGTTCGTGGAATGATTGCAAAAGTCGCCACAACACAATATATTTATGCAAACATGACCGGACAGGACAACCCGGAAAAAATCAGGAACTACATTATCCAGGAATACCAGAATCACGGGATTCAGCATGTGTTTTTGGGCGGTGATATTGAAATCGTTCCTTACCGTGGATTTTATTGTCATGTTCAGTCTTCCTCGGTGTATGAAGATGATAATATTCCTTCCGATCTTTACTTCTCCGCGCTCGACGGCAACTGGAATTCCAACGGGAATAACCTGTGGGGTGAAATTGGTGAAGATGATCTGTTGCCCGAAGTTGGTGTTGCAAGGTTTTCGTTCAGCAGCCAGGCTGATCTTACTGCCATGTTGCACAAAACCATAAGCTATCAGGGAAGCCCTGTGCTTGGTGAATTACAAAAACCACTTCTTGCCGGTGAATGGCTTTATGATAACCCGGAAACCTGGGGTTCGGATTACCTGGAGCTTCTAATCGGAAATCATACCGACAACGGTTACGAAACAACCGGGATTCCTGTAACTGATAATATCGAAAGACTTTATGATGAAAACGGAACCTGGTCGGTAACGACCCTTCTTCAAAAAATAAATTCCGGAAAATCCTTTATTCACCATGTAGGCCATGCCAACAGTACCTATACCATGAAGATGAGTAATTCTGACATTACCAATTCCAATTTTTCGCAGGTTAACGGAATCATTCACAACTATACGCTTGTTTACTCACATGGTTGCGACTGTGGCGCATTTGATGACAATGATTGTATTGCTGAACGTATGGTAGATATCGACAACTTTGCCACTGCCGTTATCATGAACACGCGGTATGGCTGGTTTAATGAAGGTCAAACCGAGGGCCCAAATGCACACCTACACCGTGAATTTGTAAATGCGCTTTATACCGATAAAGAAAATCATATCGGCATGGCACACACCATTTCAAGGATAGCAACTTCACCCTGGGTTAATGCCCCCGGTCAATGGGAAGAAGGCGCATTGCGCTGGTGTTTTTATGACTCGAATATTCTTGGGGATGCCGGTTTAAGAATCTGGACTACCGAACCCATTAATATTACGGCTAATTACCAGAGTGCATTACCCATTGGAGTTCCTTCAATGACAGTGTCGGTTACCAACAATGGAAGCCCTGTTGAAGGACTTTCGTGCGTTTTCATGAAAGATGGTGTGAATTATGGCAGGGGAATAACAAATGCTACTGGCGAAGCTGAGATCGTTTTCACGGCTCCGATCACCAATGTTGGTGACGCCACAATTTATGTTTCAGGTTACAATTGCCTGCTCAACGAATTCCCTGTAACGGTTATCCCGAATACCGGTGCATTTGTGGTTTATGCTTCTTCAACAATTAATGATGTAAATGGCAACAACAACGGCATTCCGGAATATACCGAATCGATTTTGCTCACCTCTGAAATGAAAAACGTGGGTACTGTTCAGGCCGATAACGTTATCGTAACGCTATCTTCGTCGGATCCTTACGTTACAATTACCGACAATACCGAAAACTTTGGAAATATTCCTGGTGGTGCTTCAGTAACAATTGAAGATGCTTTCGCTTTCGACATTGCCGGAAACGTTCCCGATCAGCATATTGTTAATTTTACCCTTTTAGCTGTTGGTCAGGATTCGTGGTCCTCTGATTTTTCGGTAACCGTTTCGGCTCCGGATTTGGGAATGTCAAATTTTGTAATCAATGATGCGGTGAGTGGCAACAACAACGGATTACTTGATCCGGGTGAAACAGCCGATATTATTCTAACCATTGCAAACAGCGGAGGTGCTGGTGCTTATCAGACTCAGGCCGGTTTGGTTTCGAACAGCATTTATATTACTGTAAATAACGGGACAGCCCAGGAACTCGGCGACCTGGGATCAGGTAACTCTGCACAGGCAACATTCTCAATTACAGCCGCAAGTAATATTCCGGCGGGTTATGGTGCCGAAATGAATGTTCAGATCCAGGCGATGTATGGAATCGAAACAACTGATCAGTTCACCCTTCTCTTTTCTGACTATTGTGAAGCCTCCACATCAACCGAAGACGAATACATCTCCAAGGTGGTTTTTGGAACCATCGATAATTCGAGCGGCTGGCAAGGTGCTGTAGCAAATTATACCAGCCTGAGCACACTTATAAACCCGGGAATGTCGCAGCAAATGGTCGTGACTAATGGAAATGCCTGGGCTAGTGATCTGGTTACTGTTTGGGTTGACTGGAACAGGGATTATACTTTTGGAAATGACCCCAGCGAGACTTTTGTTCTTACTAATGTTGGTGGCACAGGCGCTTCATTTCAGGGAAATATTACAGTTCCAAATAACCAGTTCGGCGGACAATACAGGATGAGAATCAGAATGACTTACAGTTCAACACCTGAACCATGCGGCTCGGCATCATACGGTGAAATTGAGGATTACACACTTACCGTAAATGGTGGAGTTCCTCTTGCTGTAAATGTCCAGTGTGATCCCAACGAAATCTGCCAGGGGCAGTCGTCTCAGTTGGTGGCTTCACCTACAGGTGGCAGCGGTGTTTATACTTTTTCATGGACTCCTGCAACCGGATTGAGTAATCCGAATATTTACAATCCGGTAGCAACACCAAATACCACCACTACCTACACTGTAGAGGTTAACGATGGTGTTCAAACCATCTCTTCGCAGACTACGGTTACCGTATTCCCGCTTCCGCTTACACCAACAATTCAGCTGGATGTTCTCACACTCCAATCGGATGCTCCGGAGGGAAATCAATGGTACGACAGCCAGGGCCCAATACCGGGAGCAACCGGACAAACATACACCTGTACTTACGAAGATGATTATTACGTGATTGTATCAAATGCCTTTGGGTGCGCTTCAGCACCATCAAACATCATTCATGTTGTAATCACGGGTATCGACGAATTTGGGAGGGCAAACAGCCTTGCTGTTTATCCAAATCCGTTTACCGACAAGGTTTTTATTGAATTTAATACTGGGACAGGAAAAACTTATTCGTTGGTGGTTTATAATGCTTTGGGTGAAGAAATTGAAGTTCTTTCACGGGGCACAAAAAATACAGTTGGAAATGAAGTTGTCGAATTTTCGGCAACTGGCCTCGAAAAAGGCATTTATTTCTGTAAACTGATCACTGCTGAAAATGTGGTGATCCGCAAAATAATTTACACAAACTAAAGGTTAAAATATCCCGCCATGAAAAGTGGCGGGATGTTTTTCCGATCTTGAAATTAGTTAAGTATTAAAGAATATTTTATCCATTTGAAATAAATTTTAATGAAGCAATTTTCTAATCTAAACAAAAATTCAAAAACTTAATTCACGGAGCTATGAGAAACTTTACTTTAACCTTAGCAATTTTGCTCACTTTTTTTACGGCTTTTTCTCAAAAAGGCTGGGTACCGTTTACAAGCAGTCAGCCACAGGCGCCGGCGATCACTGTTGAGCAATCCAATCGTTCGTCCCTGGTCATCAACATCAACATCACAGGGATGTACAGCGAACAACTGAGCCAGGAAGGAATCAATTTCGAAAGGATCAGCCTGATTGAAGATCAGACTACCAAAGACGTAGGCCTCCCCGAACTTCCAATGTTGCATCAGCTTATTGGTATTCCTGATAACCAGGTGGCTTCGTACACCGTTACGGGTATTGAAACCATAAAACTTACGGGATACAACATTTATCCGTTTCAGACACCAACTACCGATAATGCCGGTGGCGACAACAAACCTTTTGTGATGAATAAGGAATTTTACGCTAAATCGTTCAATTATCCCGGATCAAATGTTGTAATGAGCAAGTCAGAAATCTGGCGCGATGTAAAAGTTGCCGGTATTCATATTACACCTTTTACTTACAATCCTGCAACAAAGGAACTCGAAGTGATCACACACATGAAAGTAAGCGTTACCTTTTCGGGATATGACACCAGGTTAACCCTGAACCGCAGTAAAGAACTGAGCCCAAAGTTTTACAACATGTATCGTGCAGCAGTTGTAAATTTTGACGATCTTGGTTATACCGAAACACTTCGCGAAACCGTAGGGATTAAATACCTGATTATTACAAATACAGAAGCAGTTGAAGCAATTCAACCACTGGTAGATTTTAAAAATGCCCAGGGGATGAAAGTTGAAGTGCGCACCTTGCAGGCCGGATTTTCGACCCCACAAAACTTTAAAGATTATGTTACGCAGTTGTATGAAAGCGATGGTCTCGAATATGTTTTAATTGTTGGAGATGCTTACCCAAATGGTGGTTCCGGCGGCGGCCCCAACATTGTTCCCATGTTTTACTGGGCGCCTTCAGGCGAAGATCCATCTTATTCTGACAGCTGGTACACCTGTCTGGATGGTCCCGACGACCACTATGCCGACTTAGCCATCGGAAGGTTTGTTTACAATGCAAACTCATTGGGTCAGCTTGAATTGCAGATCCAGAAAACCATGACCCATTACCTTACACCTGATGCTTCAGATAACTGGGCTGAAAATACAATTCTGATAGCCCACCAGGAAGAGTACCCGGGAAAATATACACAGTGCTGCGAGGAAATCAGAACTTTCCCCTATAGCGTGCAAACTCCGGTTTTTGAAACCGCTTATGGCGGTGCTGGTGCAACCAACCAGCAGGTAGTTGATTTTGTAAATAATTCAGCAGTTGGGATATTTAACTACCGTGGACATGGAAGTACCACCGAATTATGGGAATGGGGACCCAGTGGCAGTTTCACAGCAACTCATGTTAATCAGCTTACCAACGTTAACAAACTTTTTGTGTTTTTTGATGTATGTTGCGATAATATGGACATCGTTGCCTACAACGGCGAATGTCTTTGTGAATCATTCATGAAATCTCCCGTTGCGTCAGTGGCCGTTAATGGTGCCATCATTCCATCCTACACTATTCCAAACCACGATTACGATAAAGAAATGTACAAGGCTGTATTTGAAGAAAATATTACCAGCGTCGGCTATGTGACCAACTTTGCAAATGTCACTGTTTTAAACGTACATGGCGATCTTGGCCGTTCAAATGTCAGAACCTACCTTTGGCTGGGTGATGCTTCGCTTGAGCCATGGACAAAACAACCCATGAACCTCACGGTAAGTCACGACAGTCAGATATTTTTGGGAATTTCCGAATTTCCGGTAACAGTTACCGCACCAAACGGATCACCGGAACATGCTATGGTATGTGTTAGTAATGCTGATGGTAGCATTTATGGTGTGGCCTATACGGATGCTGCCGGAGTTGCCAATGTTGCATTTGATGGGCCGGTGCAAACTCCGGGTGAAGCCACTGTTACTGTTACTTTACACAACTACCTTCCTTACCAGTCGGTAATACCTGTAATTCCACAATCAGGTCCTTATGTAGTTAAAGACTCATACACAATCAATGATAATACAGGTGGAAACGGAAACGGAATGATGGACTATGGCGAATCAATCCTTTTGTCGCTTTCAGTTAAAAATGTAGGTATAACAACTGCCGAAAATGTTGTTGTTACTATTGCTTCAACCGATAGCTATGTTACCATTACCGATGATACCGAAAATTATGGAAATATACTCTCCAACGAAATAGTAACAGTTAACGATGGTTTTGCTTTTGATGTTACCAATGACATCCCTGACGGACATGCTGTATTGTTTGATGTTACGGCTACAGATGGAACAAATATCTGGACAAGCAATTTGGTAATTACTGGTCATGCTCCGGCACTCGAATATGATCATTTTGTAATCAGCGATCCCAATGGAAACAACAATGGTTTCTTAGACCCGGGCGAGACAGCCACAATGGTTTTGACAGTTGCCAACAATGGAACTGCTGATGCTTATGACGTTCTCGGACTTCTTACCAGCACAGATCCGTATGTTTCGGTTGTCACTGCTGATCCGCAACCTTTTGGAGATATTACACCAGGAACAACCGCTACTGCAAACTATACTGTTACGGCAGCAGCAAATACTCCTTTTGGATACACTGCTCAACTCAACATTAATTTGTCAGCTAATTTGGGCATTTCTCAGGAAGATGTGATCGAAATTAACTTTGCCGATTATTGCGATGCCTCAACAACTACCGAGGATGAGTTCATTGCCAGAGTTGTTTTCGGAGATATCGATAACAGCAGTGGATGGCAGGGTGGTGTTGCTAACTATACCGACATTACTACAACTCTCCAACCTGGTGTGGCACAGGCAATGACCATTACAAACGGAAATGCATGGGCATCGGATTATGTTACTGTATGGATCGACTGGAACCTGAACAAGGAATTTGGAGATGCCAATGAAACCTATACCCTTACAAATGTTGGTGGAACGGGTGCTTCCTTCCAGGGAAATATTACTCCTCCGGCAGGTCAGGGAAGTGGTCAATACAGGATGAGAATCAGGATGACATACAGTACAGCTCCAACACCTTGTGGTAACTCAAGCTATGGTGAAATTGAGGATTATACCGTAAATATTGGCGGAATTAATGTAAACTTTACTGCGAATGTTACATCTATTTGTGAGGCCGGTCAGGTTCAGTTCACTGATAATTCGTTAGGTGGTGCAACTTCCTGGCTTTGGACTTTTGAAGGAGGAACTCCAGAAACTTCCACCGAACAAAATCCTCTGGTAACATATAACGTCGCAGGAACTTATGATGTAATCCTGGATGCAAGTGGAACTGCAGGAACCAGTTCGATGACGAAGACCGATTATATTACTGTGAACCCGATGCCTACTGCTGCTACAGCCATTAGCGGAAGCTATCAGGGCTGCCAGGGATATTCCGAAATTTATTCAGTTGATCCCATCACTTTTGCAACAGGTTATATGTGGGTACTGGATCCCTCTGAAGCTGGAACTGCTCTCCAGAACGACAACCTTTGTACAGTGATCTGGAGCGATCAATACGAAGGAACAGCAACACTGAAAGTATGTGGTGTTAATACCTGCGGTGAAGGTGTTTGGTCAGAAGTTTTTGATGTAATTGTTCAGAACTGTACCGGAATTGACGAAACCAACGGTATAAAATCCTTGAACATTTATCCAAACCCGGCCACAGGTAATTTTACTGTCGAATTCAGCGCCAACGATGTTGTTACACTGACGCTCTCAAATGCATTGGGTGAAGTGGTTTATCAGCTCGACAAGGTTGAAGCGAACGGTTTCTGCTCAAAGAATATCAACATCAGCGGAATTTGTGAAGGGGTTTATTACATCAGGATTGAAGGAAATACTTTTAACACAATCAGAAAGATCGTGATAAATAAATAAAACTGATTTTAAAATTGATTAAAAAAGGCTGCTTCAGGAGAATATCTCAGGGCAGCCTTTTCTTTTTGAGATATGGTAACGATTGCACAATGGTTAATATTCGATTACTGTAGGAGAGAAATTTAACCCCCGTATGATTCCTCCAAAATGCAGTTGCCGGAATTTAGATCAGATTATATTTTCCTTTTTGTTGTTTGACTCAAATTTTGTGATTTCATTTTTATTGGCATCTCAATCTTTTGAAACGCAGGTGATGACGTGGTTCTAAAGCAATTTAGACCGGACCGGTAAATCAATGCTATCATCAAAAAAATGTATTTAAAAATTTGTAACCAATCAGTTATAAAAAAGCAAAGTTATTAACAATTTGGTTTAAAAATGGGTTAAAAATGGGTTTAAAATGGAATGACTCTTTAATCATTGTTAATAACTTTCAAAATCCAGCAGCTTAATAAGAAAGCAGGTTTATAACCTTTGATAAATAAGCGATCACGTTCTTTGACATAATGGATTTCAGGATTAGTTTTGCGGAATTAATTATGAGAACACTTGAGCAAATAGTTATCGAAGAATCGAGACACATCATACAG
>Ga0172375_10001294_pt1 | contig 40304 bp, 29 predicted proteins | sample LakKiv1m_FD_114537 | JGI IMG/M metagenome (GOLD analysis project Ga0172375, IMG submission 114537) | Freshwater microbial communities from Kabuno Bay, South-Kivu, Congo - kab_092012_11.1m | ecosystem: Environmental > Aquatic > Freshwater > Lake | place: Democratic Republic of the Congo... | reverse complement strand
TGGTGATGCAGGAAAAACCTGGCAGACAATAGACACCGGGATAAACGAGGCTTTCTTTTCCTTTTCGGACCTTGACGACAAAGTAGCAATGATGAGCGGTCCAAAGGGGCTGATCCTCAGAACAGAAGACGGTGGCCTGACGTGGAAGAAGATAGAAACCGGCACGACGATTCCTCTCTTTGAGGTAAAAGCGCTTAAAGGAACATCGCACGTCTGGGCGGTCGGTCACTTCAATACTATTCTGCATAGTTCCGATGGTGGCAAGAGCTGGCAGCCGCAGCAGTATGTCATACCCGAAGAGCAGGAAGACGAGCCGGGCTTGAACGGCATCTTCATCCTCAACGAAAATAAAATCTGGGTTGTGGGCGAATTTGGAACAGTGCTGACTACGGATGATGGCGGCGCCAACTGGCGCCTGGCGACAAATGTTTCAGGCAGCCCGCTTTACGACGTGCTTTTCATCGAGGATGGACGCATTGGCTTTGTTGTTGGCTCCGAAGGACAGGTGTTTATGACGGAAGACTACGGTGTGACCTGGCGCAGCCGCAGTATAGAAGTACCCCTGCATCTTTTTTCGGTCAGCTACCATAAGGGTGCTCTTTACGCATCTGGACAGGATGGAATCTTTGCAGCTCTCGATGACGTAAAAGAGGGTCTGTGGCGAATTTTAAAAACCGGCGTTTATACCTGGCTGGACAGTGTGTACTTCATATCTCCGGAAGTAGGTTTTGCTGTTGGCGGTCGCGGCAGCATTCTTAAGACAATGAATGGCGGACAAGCTTGGATGAAGCTGTCCGGGAGGTAATATAAACCGTGTACGATGCAATGGGAAAGTTTGTGTTGCGGTGGCGTCTGCCTGTTCTGGTGCTGATATTGCTCTTGACTGCCTTTTTTTTCTATCATGCACTGACTGTTAAAGTCGAGAGCCCTACCATCGACTTGTTTCCGTCCGATCACAAATATGTAGAAACTTTTGTAAACTACAAAGATGTTTTCGGTGGAGCCGCGACAGTGCTTATTGCCGTCGAAGCTAAGAGCGGAGATATCTTTAACACAAAGATGCTTGAGAAGATCAAGCGCATATCGAAGGAAATTGAACTCCTGCCGGGTATTAACAATTACCAGGTTCTTTCACTCTCGCAGCGCAAGGTCAAAGAACTGCGCGTACACCCGGAAAGCGGGTTCCTGTCTATCCCCCTGATGTGGCCGGATGTCCCACAGACGGAAGATGAAATGAATAAACTGCGCGAGTCGGTTTACACTTCGCCGCGCTATTTCGGTACGCTGGTTTCACTGGATTCGAAAGCGGCTTTGATTGTCGCCGGATTCTTTGAAGATAAATTCGATCCAGAAGATGTTTATCGGAAAATCGAAAGCATTATCGCCCTGGAGGAAGACGCAAATACCAACATATATGCCATCGGACGGCCTGTCATGTTGGGTTGGATTCTGAAACAGTACCCACAGATTTACAAGCTGTTTGTACTTACTCTTCTGGCCATTATTCTTGTTCTGATATTATATTTCCGGGATGTGAGAGGAACGCTTTTACCTCTATCTACAGCGACAATGTCAGCTATATGGGGAATTGGTTTTCTGGGACTGATGGGCTACAATTTTGACCCGCTGGTAATCGTTGTACCGTTCATTATAAGTGAGCGAGCGCTATCACACTCGGTGCAGGTTGTAGAACGCTTCCTTGACGAATATGAGGGGAGTAAGGATAGATATTTATCCTCCCTCAATACTTTCAAGGGACTCTTCGCACCAGGCATGGTTGCTATTATTACTGACGCCCTGGGCGTTTTTCTGGTATTTACAACGCCCATTCCGATATTGCAGAAACTGGCTATAATGGGTGGCTTCTGGGTGCTTTCAATCATAATCTCAGACCTGATTTTCAATCCGATATTGCTTTCATATCTTCCGGCACCAAAGGTCGTAAAAAACAGACACAAGGGATTCCTTTACAAGCTGCTTGTGCGTGTCGGCCATTGGGCTTACGGCCCGCAGCGATACTATATATTCGGCGTAACGCTGGTACTTCTGGCAGTCGGCTTTTTCTACGCCAAAAACATTCAAATCGGTGATGTGCACCCCGGCACACCTATGTTATGGCCGGATTCAAAATACAATATGGATACCGATTCGATCTCAAAACGATTCGGCAACACGGAAATGCTTTCTGTCGTAGTTGAAGGCAAAGATCGCAACTCCATCAAGAATCCGGAAGTCCTCAGGACAATAGAAGCTTTCCAGAAGAAAATGGAAAGCCTGCCTGTTGTAGCCGGTTCCAGTTCAATTGCTGATTATCTGCCGGGCATCATATCGATTATTCATGGTTCTGATCCCAAATGGGAACTGATTCCCGACGACCCGATGGAATCCGGTTTCTTCCTGGAAATGATATACACAAATTCGGAGCCGGGCGATCTTGATCGCTTTGTAACTTCCGGCAGTCAGAACGCCAGCATTACGCTTTACCTGAAGGATCATAAGGGGGAAACTCTGCGTCAGGTCGTCAAAGAGGCTAAAGACTTCATTGAGAAGCATCCAATGGAAGAGGCCAAGTTCAGACTGGCCGGAAGTTACGGAGGATTGCTGGCTGCTATAAATGAAGTGGTTACATATAACCAGGCCAAAATCAGCATACTGGCTTTCTCGATCATTCTGCTTGTTACGGTAATAGCTTATCGCTCATTTTTTGCGGGATTTTTCTTTCTGCTGCCGGTGATAATTTCAAATTACCTAACATATGCACTCATGGGTGCCAGAGAAATAGGTCTTGATGTTAATGCTTTGCCGGTTGTGGCGCTTGGAGTTGGATTGGGGGTAGATTACGGTCTTTATGTAATAAACCGTATTCAGGAAGAGTGCAGGAAAGGCGGAGACCTGAAAGAAGCTATCGTCATTGGCGTCTCCACTGCCGGAAAAGCAGTCGTTTTCACTGCGGGAACTGTCATTGCCGGCGTAGCGTTCTGGACGCTCAGCTTCCTGCGCTTCCAGGCTGAAATGGGCTTGCTGCTGGTGTTCTGGATGGTTGTATCCATGCTGGGCAGTGTAACTCTGTTGCCAGCTCTGGTATATCAACTCAAACCCAAATTCGTTATGAGTCATCTCAGCAAGAAGTAATTGCACCTGTATTTCTGTTAACATTATTAAAAAGGGCGATGTTTTGACATCGCCCTTTTTATTTTGCACAATCAACCTTCCAGGAGTCATTTATTGACCATTTTATGCTGTCTTTTCGCTAGGATACTGTAAATCAGGCATCTGATGAAACAGCACTGGATACATATCTGCGCCAAATTAAGAATGAAAGTTGACAAAAACAGGCGATCAGAGTAAATAAAGCCCGGAAGTTTTCTATAATATTCTAGCTATGAAAGAAAAGAGGTAGGATATGAGAATCGCAGTGCCCAAGGAAATACTGGATAGTGAGAACCGTGTAGCCGCAACCCCCGAGACCGTAATCAAGTACCGTGAGTTAGGCCACCAAGTCGCCGTTGAAAGTCATGCCGGCGAGGGCATCTTCATATCTGACGAAGACTATCGTAAAGCTGGTGCTGAGATCGTCTCCGACGTAGAAGAACTCATGGGCAAGGCGGATTTGATTCTTAAAGTAAAGCAGCCTATTTTCAACACTGCTAAAAATAAACACGAAGTCGAGATGATGCGCCTCGGATGCACACTGGTTACTTTCCTTCATCCGGCAGCTCCTCACAGCCATGATATGGTAAAAATGCTGCGCGATCGCAACATTCTGTCTTTCACCATGGACGGAATTCCCCGTATTTCCCGTGCTCAGCGCATGGACGCTCTTACATCAATGAGCACTGTCACCGGATACAGATCAGTACTGGACGGCGCTATCCGTTTTTCCAAGTTTGTCCCGATGATCGGAACAGCCATTGGAACGATCAAACCCGCCACCGTTCTTGTAGTCGGAGCAGGCGTTGTTGGACTTCAGGCAGTTGCTACCGCTAAGCGTTTGGGCGCGATTGTAAGAGTATGGGATATCAGAGAAGCGGCCAGAAAAGAAGCCGGCAGCCTTGGCGCCAAGGTTGAAGGATTCGAAGTTCCGCCGGAAATCGCCCTTGCAGAAGGTGGATATGCTAAGACACTGTCCGCAGAGTGGATAAAAAAAGAGCAGGAAGCGATTAAGCCAGTAGTAGCCGGTGCTGACATTATTATTCTTTCCGCTCTTGTACCGGGTTCTCTGGCCCCGATAGTCATTACAAAAGAAGCCGTAGCCGGCATGCAGCCGGGATCGGTAATTGTTGACGTATCCATCGATCAGGGCGGCAACTGTGAACTCACTAAAGCCGGCGAGGAATTCCGCACCGCTAACGGCGTTCTCGTAACTGGCGTTGCCAACATTCCTGGAAGAATGGCCGTTCACGCCACCTGGCTTTATGCTCAGAATATGTATTACTACATCGAGAACCTTTACCAGGATGGTCGCAGTGCGATTAATTACAAAGACGAAATCGTCAGCGCTTCTCTGGTAACAAAAGACAAACAGATTGTCTTCAAGCCATTGCTTGATGTTTTAGACAAGTAAACAATCTCTCTTTAGGTTCAGGAGTTCCCGTTATGGAAGAAATGGCGCTCATGCTGGTAGTTTTCGGAGTTTCTTTCGGTATTGGCTACATGCTGATATCCAAGGTTCCGCCTCTTCTGCATACGCCCCTCATGTCGATGACAAATGCTATATCGGCAGTGACGATACTGGGGGCGATTCTGGTTTTCACAGAAACTCCGAAGTGGATAGCAATCCTTATTGGTTCAGCCGCGCTTGTAACTGCTTCTTTCAATCTGGTGGGTGGTTTTATCGTAACCGATAGAATGGCAAAAATGTTTAAAACTCACCATGATGACGATGTCCGTAGCTGACGTCTCATTCGGGATAGCTCTGATACCCGTGACAGTGTTAGAGCGAATTTCTCACTTCTAAAGGAGAAGTAAACAATGCCAGCTTGGTTTAATGTGGTTTCAGATTTAGCAGTTATAGCTCTTCTCATCGCGGGAATAGCGTTTTTCCGTAAGCCTAAACATGCCAGAGGCGGAAATTTCCTGGCAGCCGCAGCTTTGCTTTTAGCTATGGGTCTTGTTGCTTACCGATACCAGATATCTAATCCGGCTATTGTTGTTCTGATGATATTAATAGGCGGGTTTATCGGGACTATGGTGGCTTTTAGAGTCAACATGATTCAAATCCCTGGAATGGTAGCCTTTCAGCACGGCATGGGAGGCGTAGCCGCCTTCTCTGTTTCTTTTCTGGAGCTTATTCGCAATCCTGCCGAATTGAGCACTTTTGGTAGTTTTTCCGGATTGTTTGGTCTTGTTTTGGGTGCAGCAACGTTCAGCGGCAGTATGATCGCTGCCGGAAAACTCTCCGGGAAACTGAAGGGCGCACCATTGAATCTTCCAGGGCATAATCTTATTCTGATTGTTTTGGCAACAGTCATAGTCTTGTTGGGAATCGCGACTCAGGCGACGGATAACAATCTTACTCTGATTGCTATTCTGGTTATTATGTGGGGTCTGTCCGGTGTACTTGGAGTCGTCTTCTCGATTCGTATCGGCGGAGCGGATATGCCTGTTCTCATCTCGTTCCTTAACGCTACAGCCGGCCTGGCTGCGGCTTTCTGCGGAATTATCATTGGCAACCGCCTTTTGATTACCTGTGGTGCAACAGTTGCGGCCTCAGGTTCCATTCTCACTGCCATAATGTGCCGTTCCATGAACCGTGGATTGATTAAAGTATTCACTGGATCAATCGTTAAAGGAACACAAACAAGCGGCACCGAAGTAAAAGAGAAGGAAGAGATCAAAACCGAGAGCAGCGCTCCTCAGCGTACTCTGGATGAATTAAAGGCTGAAGCTGTAGATGTTCTTAAGAATGCCAAAAGCGTTATCATTATTCCGGGTTATGGTATGGCTCTTGCTCAGGCTCAATTCCAGGTTGCAAAACTGGCAAAGATCCTCGAAGAAATGCAGAAGGATGTCTGTTTCGCAATCCATCCTGTAGCAGGACGCATGCCTGGTCATATGAATGTGCTCTTGGCTGAAGCCGAAGTCGATTACGACAAGCTGCTTGAAATGGCAGAAGTGAACAAACGCTTTGGAACAACTGATGCGGTTATGGTTATTGGAGCCTGTGATGTCGTGAATCCGGCAGCCATCACCACAGAAGGTACTCCCATATCCGGTATGCCTATACTTCTGGCGCAAGATGCCAAGCGGGTTATAGTTTGCAACCTTGACGAAATACCGGGATATTCTGGTGTTAAGAATCCGCTCTACAAAAATGAAAAGACCTTGATGCTGTTAGGTGACGCAAACAGCACGCTTCTTGAATTGATAGAAAAAATAACCGGAATACCTCAGAATTCTTAGAAACAAACTAACTGTTCAAAAAGAAAAACCGGGTTGCCTAAGCAACCCGGTTTCTTTTATCAACTCAATACTTGAGTATCAAGCTTAAATGACGCGTACATTCCAGCCGTACTTGTCTTCTGCTTTACCGGTCTGAATGCCGGTTAGTTTCTCATACAGCTTAGTTGAAATTTCTCCCGGTTCACCATCGCCGACGAAGTGTTCGATGCCTCTATGAGCTAAAATGTGAACAGGTGTAACGACTGCAGCAGTGCCACATGCAAATATTTCGGTGATACGGCCTTCGTCCATGTCTTTGCACACCTGTTCGATATCCAGCAGTGGTTCCTCATAGTTACAACCGAATTCGGGAAGCATCTTAAGCAGAGAATCACGAGTGATGCCGGGCAGGATTGTTCCGGTAAGAGGGCAGGTTTTTATGGTCTTGCCATAAGCGAACATGATATTCATTCCGCCCATTTCTTCAACATAGCGATGCTCTTTGCTGTCGAGCCATAGATTTTGAGCATATCCGGCCTCTTTGGCCTCTTTAAGCGCCTTCAAACTGGAGGCATAGTTACCGCCACATTTGGCTGCTCCCGTGCCGCCATCGGCTGCGCGGGCGTATTTTTCGGTTGTGACTACTTTAACGGTCTTGAACCCGTCGGCGAAATAGCCTGAAACCGGTGAACAGATGACGTAATAGATATATTCTTTAGCAGGTTTGATGCCGAGTTCCGCATTAGAACCAATCATAGTCGGGCGGAGATAGAGCGAGTAACCCTCGGTTGATGGTACCCAGGCATCCTGTAAACTGACTAATTTTTTAATGGCTTCGAGTTGCAACTCTACAGGAATGGCTGGCATCACGAGACGATCAGCCGATTGATTCATACGAATACAGTTCATTTCGGGGCGGAAGAGTGAAACGCCGCCATCTTGCTGCCGATATGCCTTAAGACCTTCGAAAATTGCCTGTCCATAGTGAAAAACGAGCGCAGCAGGATCAAGAGTTAAGGATTGATGTGCTTGAATTTTTGCATCATGCCAGCCTTCTTCAGGGTTCCATCTACAGATGAACATCCGGTCTGTGAACAGTTGTCCAAAGCCCAGAGTCTTTGATTTTATCACCTCGGGATTTTTCTTTAATTCGGCAGGAATATCACATATCTCAATTTTCATCCGTCTACTCCCTTCCTGTAGGGTTTGAGAATTATGGATGTTGGTTTTTTCAGAGAGCGTCCATAGCAGAACCGCGTACATACCTTATACGCAAGCGGCCTTTAATATCAAGCCCAAATCGATAAAAAATGCATTAAGAAAGCAAGAAGCAAAGATCATTTGTTGTCTTGATCCTAATCTGGTTCGATTTGGTTAACTGCAATACTTGTTGGGCTTCCCAAACAAATCCTTGAAAATTCAGATTCCCCATAAAAAGATGCCAAGAAGGCGAAATGAATCTTTATTTCCCGACATGCTTTTTTTTGTCAAAGTTAGCATGAATTTGTAAATTAATAACGCTTTTATTCCTGTTGATAATATGTTTATAAAATGTGCATATATTGTTAATATATATATGTCTTAATGTTGAAAAGTATATCAATAAATCTTTGTAACATATTGATAATATGTTTGAATGATGTGTATTATGTGTTTGTCTAATGTAGATAGTGGCACAGATCAATCGTGTGTTATAAGTGGATAAATATTTGTATTTATACAATAAATACAAATATTAACTGGGCCAATATATAAATTTTATAATTGAGTTGAGTATTTTATAGCTGTAAAAACAGGAATTTTATCGATAATTTAATTCATTGAGATAAAGATAGTTAATTATCCGGTTTGTATATTGTAAACTAAATATGCGTATTTAATGCGAATCATCTTTTTATGTCCATTCGATTTTCGACAATTATTTCACGGCTTATACTTGCTTTTGAGGCTTATATTACATATATTTTCCCCGGCTCTGAACCGACATGATAAACGCATATTAAGAATTATTGGAAAGGGAAGCTCAAATGAGCGGACTTTGCGGTGTTGTTAGCAGAAACGAATGCTCGGAAATATTGCTTTTCGGAACTGATTACCATTCGCATCTCGGCAGCCAGCGTGCTGGCATGGCAGTTTACGGGCCAGATGGATTCAAAAAGAAGATCCACGATATTTCACAGGCTCAGTTTAAATCCAAATTCGGCGAAATATACCAGGAACTTCACGGTTCTTTTGGCATAGGCGTAATCAGCGATACTGATCCGCAGCCGCTGCTTATACATTCACGTTTTGGTCAGTATGCAATAGCCATGGCCGGCAGAATTGAAAACAAGGAAGAGCTTGCAAAGGCTCTTTTCGTTAGAGGTTCCGTCTTCACTGAAACTACCGGACGCGGAGTTAACCAGATAGAGCTTCTTGCGAAGCTGATTGAAACCGGTGAAAATTTCGTCGCCGGAATAAAATCCATATACAGCCTTATAGAAGGCTCGGCTTCCATTCTACTTCTGACTAAAGAGGGCGTATATGCCGCAAGAGACGGGCTGGGACGAACGCCACTTGTGCTAGGTGAGAATGAGAATGGTGAATACATGGTCTGCACTGAATCAAGCGCTTTTGCCAATCTGGGTTTTAGAACAGTTAAAGAACTTGAACCAGGCGAAATTGTGCTGATAAGTGAAAAAGGCTTCAAGACACTTGTAGAGCCGGGAACCCGTAAGAAAATATGCGCTTTCCTCTGGATTTATACTGGTTATCCTGCCTCCAGCTACGAAGGAATAAACGTACAGTGCGTGCGTGAAAACTGTGGAAGATGCCTTGCTAAAAGAGATAACGTCAAACCGGATATCGTTTCCGGTGTCCCGGATTCTGGTCTGGGCCATGCTGTCGGTTATGCCATAGAAAGCAAAGTGCCTTATCGACCGGTTCTGGCTAAATACACGCCTGGCTATGGTCGCAGCTATATTCCACCCAATCAGGCCATACGCGATCATGTCGCTAAAATGAAGCTGATACCGATTCCTGATGTAATCAAAGGAAACAGAATCGTATTGTGCGAAGATTCAATTGTGCGTGGCACTCAATTGAAGAACTATACTGTATCCAAGCTGGTCAATGCCGGTGTTAAGGAAATACATCTCAGATCTGCATGTCCTCCGCTTTTGTTCACCTGTAAATATGATGCATCCACGCGTGATCTTGAAGAGCTTATCGCCCGACGGGCAATTCGTTCTCTTGAAGGCGGTCTTGATGCCAAACTTGATAAATATATTGACCTGTCTTCTCCGGAGCACGCTCGAATGGTTGAATGGATTCGGGCTCATCTCGGAATCACGACGTTGCGTTATCAATTGCTGGATGACATGATTGAGGCTATTGGGCTTCCACGCGAGCAGTTGTGTCTGCATTGCTGGACTGGAGAAGAAAGCGGATACCAGAACGACATCCGGCAACTACAGCTTAATTTGCTCTAAAGAGTCCATTTAGTCGGTTTCGCGGTATTTCACGGCTCGAACATTCAAAAATACCAGGCCATCGCTGGAAATTTATTCGCTATGAGAGGCTTAACGCTTGAGAAGCCGAAAAGGGTGTTTTATACTCTGCTGCAAGCTTTATTTCTTAATAAGAAGGAAACTCAGATGTTCAGAAATTCAAGGTATGCTTTTTTCGCTGCTTTTACATTCTTATTCCTGTTTGTTGGATCATTTGCCACAGCTAATGAAACAGTATCTGATTTCAGTTCATTTTCTAAAATACAGGTGCCGGAAAATTTCCCCATTCAGGCCGACGGGCGCATCTTTGCCTGTGTGCAGTTGACTGAAAAGGCGACGGCTGAAGTTTATATTGAAAGCCTCAAGGCCTCTGGAGGCAAATCGTTAAATACCGTCGAAATTGACAGGGCAAAAAGCCTGGCGCGCTCACACTTCAGAACAGTTACCGAACAGCAGAAGAATTTTTTAGAGACACTGAAAACAAAAAGCAAAAATAATATTGCCGTTATTTACTCTGTACAGCGTCTGTTTAACGGCATTGTTATTCGTACAGACAGCGATAGTCTCTCAAAAATCGCGTCTCTGCCACAGGTTAAAGCCATATGGCCGGTTTTCCTGAAAAAGCATGAAAACACTCACAGCATTCCGCTTCTGGGCGCCCCTGAAGTCTGGTCCGAGATTGGATTGGATGTTACCGGACGAGGAGTAAAGGTCGGCGTAATTGATACCGGTATCGATTATGTACATACAGATTTCGGCGGTTCAGGACTGGCAGCCGACTATGAAGCTAATGATCCCGTCAGTCTGGATGATATCACCTTTCCGACAACGCGCGTTGTCGGCGGTTACGACTTCGCCGGAGAGGAATACAACCCGGAAGACAGCAGTCATGATGTCCCTGTTCCAGATCCTGACCCTATGGACTATGGCAGTCACGGAACGCACGTGGCCGGAACTATCGGCGGTGGTGGTGTGAATGCCGATGGAACAGCTTATCTCGGACCGTACAACCAGAGCCTCGATCTGTCCACATTCATCGTAGGACCGGGAGTAGCGCCGCAATGTGATCTTTATGCGCTGAAAGTTTTCGGAACCGGCTCCAGCGCGTTGGCCGGTCAGGCGATAGAATGGGCAGTAGATCCGAACGGAGACTCGGATTTTTCGGACAGACTGGATGTCGTTAACCTGTCGTTGGGTGGCAATTACGGCAACGAATCGGATTTTGAATCACAAATATACGCCAATGCGGTAGATCTTGGACTTATCGTTGTCGCGGCAGCCGGTAATTCAGGAGACCTCAATTTCATAAGCGGCAATCCGGCTGCCCATCCGGATGTGATAAGCGTGGCTGCCTCATGGCACGATGGGACGGCATTTCTGGCGATGGCTGTAAATTCACCTGAAAGCATGGAAGGCAATTATCAGGCTGAAGCCGCCGGGTTCGGCCCGGCGCTAACGGAAGAGGGCATAACCGGCACTCTGGTGAAAGTCAGTCCGGCTCTGGCTTGTTCAACGCTGAGCAACGCAGAAGATCTGGCAGGAAAAATAGCTCTTATAGATCGCGGTGAATGCTATTTCGTCGACAAAGTAAAACGTGCGCAGGAAGCGGGTGCTATAGCCGCTGTGGTTATAAACAACGTCGAGGGTTGGGCTTTCCAGATGGGCGGTAACGCCACCAATGTAGAGATTCCCTCGGTTATGATTTCAAATGCAGACGGCGCATTAATTAAAGCTGCGTTGGCCGAAGGTGTGGAAGTAACCCTTTCTTCGAGCAACAGAATATTCCGCCCGGAACTGGCCGATTCCATTGGCAGTTTTTCATCCCGCGGTCCTTCATATACAGGACAAATTCTTCGCCTTAAACCGGATATCACAGCCCCTGGCGTCAACATCGTTTCGGCGCTTACTCAATCCGGCAGTGAAGCTTTCAGCGCCAGCGGAACCTCGATGGCTTGTCCGCATATGACCGGTGTAATGGCATTACTGCGCGATCTGCATCCTGACTGGTCTGTATCAGAACTTAAAGCACTTGTAATGAATACTGCTGGGCATGATGTTAAAGTATTCGACAGCGACCCGGCGGTATGGCATGGCCCGGCAAGAGTCGGTGCCGGACGTGTGGATGTTGCGGCAGCCTCGAAAAGCGATGTAATCGCTTACAACCACGATAATCCTTCATGGGTAAGCATTACAAGCAGCCTGGTCGATATTACCGAACCCACGGATGAAACTCTTTCTGTACGGCTCAAAAATCTCAATACTGATGATTTGTCTTATGAAATGTCGCTTGATATCAAAGTTGATATGCCCGGAGTGGAATATATTTTACCGGAAGATAAAACTGTTGAAGTAAATGGGCTTTCAACTTCCGATCTGAACATTATACTGCGTTCTAATCCGGCGGAAATGAAGCTGGTGCATGATCCCACGATTGAAGAAACCAGCAATGGCGAATCACGGCAGTGGATTTCGGAAGAATCAGGATATCTGGTGCTGACGCCTGTAGATAAAGAACGCGGCGAAACATTGAGAGTTCCGCTTTATGCGATGAAAAGACCAGCATCAAACATGCAATCCGGCGAAACGATCATTTCCACAATGAAAGACATTGATACCGTTACGCTGGCTATGACAGGTGCAGGCGTAGACACCGGAGATGATTTGCCTTTCGATCAGAAAAGTCTGGTGACGCCATTCGAACTTAAATATGAAAAACTGATTGCAGAATCCGATCTTCACGGTCTGCCGGACTGGTATGACGAAAGCCTGCTGGACTTTGGAATTTTTAAACATGCAGGCGTGTACAGCGATTATGCTTCCATTTCAGATGAAGGTCAGAGTGTGGAAGATTCACGGCTCTATTTTGCAGTCAGCATGCATGCTCCCTGGGGCACACCTTCTAGTGTTCTGTTTTATTTGCTGATAGATAACAACAACGATGGTGAGCCAGAAATAATTGCCTTCAACGGCGTATGGGAAACGGATGTTTACGTCATCTATTTCTATGATATGCAGCAGAATGAGGTTGTAGGTGCAGCTTACGTGAATTCATACTCGGCAGGACTTTATTCAATACCTGTTTTCATGGCCGATTCAATGGTGTTCCCGATTCCAGGTGAAATACTTGGTCTGAACGATGCTGTAAGTCAGATATCCTTCCGCATACAGTCGTTTTTGAGTGGATACATGCTGAACATAGATGACACCGGCTGGATGGAATACGACGTAAAACGACCGGCGATGATATTCAACCGCGGCAAAGCGGGTATGCCCAGTGTTTACGACATGCCGGAAAATGAAATCGAAGTCGAGTACGATCTTCAGGCCGGAAGAGAATTCGGCACATTTGGATTAATGTTGCTGCATCATCACAATGCTAATGGAGAACGCAGCGAAAAAGTGCGCTTCAGCGGCTTGGGATGTGAGGAAGATACTGATTGCCCGGAAGATCTGCCATACTGCGATGACAATATGCAGCGTTGCGTACAGTGCATTACTTCGGTGGACTGCAATGATGGCGAAATATGTGTAAACAAATTCTGTATGCCGATTGAGACGACCGATGGCGATGCCGAAGATGATTCCGACGGCGATTATGAGACCATGAACGATGGCGATATAGAAGACCTGCCGGATGTAGACGGAGACATTGATAACGGATCATCAGATGGCACATGGGCTGCGACACAGGATGAAAATCTGGTAATCGTCAATTCAGGCTGTAATGGAGCGGGCAGGGGAGATTCTGCTTTATCTCTGTTGGGCTTGACAATTATTGCAGCACTGCTTTGGGTCGCCAGGAAGCGCAGTAGAATCTAAAAGCCTGCTTATATAAAACCTGTGTCTGACGCACCTGTCATTCTGAGCGAAGCGAAGAATCTGAAGCTGAATAAAAAAGGGTTAGAGAAAGATCCTTCGCTGCGCTCAGGATGACAGGAAAGAGCTTTTAAAACAGATTCCAGAAAGATAAAAATCCGATTATTCTGTCAGAAGTGAGCGGTCGAGATATGGAGATATTAACGCCAGTTCACTGACGCTCATGTTTTCTATGGTTTCATGCATTTTTGAAACAACATGATCCATGCGAACTATACGCACGATGGGTGTTTTGACATCGGCCAGCGACATCCGCACCATTATTCCGACCAGTTGGCCCTGACGGTTAAAGGCTCCGCCTCCGCTCATTCCTGTTCCGGCGTGTCCCCAGGTAACAGCTTCGGCATCCTTGTTATATGGGATAAAACCTTCTTCATCATTTGCAGCCTTCAATTCTGCTATAGCATCCTCTGCCTCATCGTCATCGAGTACATATGCCACAGATGCAAACAGTTTTCCGGCTTCTGAAGTCGGATATCCGACAAGCAGCAGCATTTCTCCAGCCGAAATAGAAGCGTAAGTCGGCTGCGTTCCGGCCATGTTAAGTGGATCATAAAAAAGTGGTTTTTCGGATTTAATGGGCTCTGCTATCGGAATGCTTCCGTTGTTTGTATCAAGCAACTGTGAGTCTATGAGCAATATAAAAAAGTCGTCCACCGGAAATATATTAGAGTAGGCAGCCGCCACAACTTCGGCAGGAATCTCCGGATGATAGAAAATAAAAGATGCCGAGAAAGCCTCAGATGCCTTGAATTCTGCGGAATCCGTAAGACCGATAAAAGAAAACCCTAAGGCTTCCGCTGGATTATAGAATATGTCCGGGTTGGCGTTTCCAGGGCTGTCTTCATTGAAGCCTTTTATAACATGACAGGCGGAAGTCACCAGAGCAACTTTTTTTTCCGTATCTACGCTCCAGACCGCCGCGCTGCCGCCCAGACCGCCTTTGGCGCTGCGACCATAAACACTGTCAAGCCAGTCATAACAGGGATGTTCAGTGCGACCTTCAATGTTTTCGACGGCAAAGATATCGGTTATGCCATTGCAATCTGCCGGCAGGCCATCAGAAAGTATTGGCGCCAGACCGGCATCATCTCCACCACAGGAACTGCAGGATGCAACAAGACACATCGCTAAAAAAGCGAAAATGTTCGAAATAAACATGGATTTATTCATCTTAAACCCAAAAAACATAAAATATAGAAGCATTGATTTAACCTGAGCCGGTTAAAACCCTCCTTGAAAGTAGCACTATGCATTAAGAATGTACATAAAAAATTAAAATCTTTGAGAACGAATAAAGAGACGCTTACGGCTTTATAGAAAACACCTGAAGCCTGTCATCTGTCGGTAACTGGAAGCCATCTCAACCCCATGGTTGGAACACCTGTCATTCTGAGCGTAGCGAAGAATCTGAAGCTGAATCACAAGGTTCGAAAAAGATCCTTCGCTACGCTCAGGATGACAGGAAATGGGTTTTTAGATGGCTTCTAATAATAATCAGTATTTATTGAGCAATATTAAACATTGCGATCTTTATAACATCAGAACGCGCATTGAAAATATCACTGGAAGGAATTTACAGCTCTCCAGCTACTACTCCGTCCGAAGTGACGGCGATGATGGCTTTTCCTTCAACTCCTGTAGCTTTCAGGTATTTTGTACTGACATGCTCTGCGAAAGCCTGGGCTTTGTCCTTATGAACCAGATTAACTGTACTTCCGCCAAAACCGCCGCCGGTCATGCGTGAACCGATACAACCCGGTGCATCCGCTGCGGCTTCGACCATGGCATCCAGTTCACGGCAGCTTACCGAGTAGTCGTCGCGCAAGCTGTTATGCGAAGCGGCGAAGAGTTCGCCAATGGTTCCGGCGTCTGCGCTTTCAAGCGCTTTAACGGTTTTATGCACACGTTCGTTTTCGGCCAGAACGTGCAGGCAGCGCTTAATGCCAACCGGATCACACTCACCGCGCACTGCTTCAAGCTCGGCAAAGGAAACGTCACGCAGTGAGCGGATTTCAGCCCGGCGTTTGCGCATGGCATTCAGAACCGCGCCACATTCAATCTGTCGCTTGTTGTATTCGGAGGAGGCGAGGTCGTGCTTGACATTTGTGTCCATAATAACCAGCGCCCATTCGGATGGCAGTTTGACATGGCGAGTTTCAAGGCTGCGACAATCCAGCAGCAGCGCACAGTTGGCCTTGCCGAGCAGAATTGCCAATTGATCCATTATGCCGCATTTTAAACCGGCGAAACTGTGTTCGGCAGCCTGTAGTGTTTTGGCAAAAGCGATGTTTTCAAGCTTGCGGCCATGCAGAGATGCCGCCAGAGTTCCCAGAACAGCCATGGAAGCCGCCGAGCTCGAAAGTCCGCCGCCTACACTTAAATCGGCGTCCATCCAGATATCGATGCCGTGTTTGTCGGTCACGTCTTCAAGAACGGTGCGGATAATGCCTTCAGCCCGTCGCGCCCAGCCTTTAACATCTGACATCGGCGAGTCGAAAGAAAATTTATATGAGCCTTTGAATGTTGCTGAAAAGATTCTGACTATACGGTCGTTACGCGGACGGCCAAGTATGCGTACATGGCGATCAATAGCGGCAGGCAGAACAAAGCCTTCATGATAATCAGTATGCTCACCGATCAGGTTCACACGACCCGGCGCGGCTACCCAGGTTATTTTTCCGCTTTCACCATATATGCTTTTGAATTCTGCGGCGTCCAGCTTCAGTCTTTCCGGGCTGATTGTCATGGCAAATGCTCCTTATCTGGATTTCGGCGCGAAGCCGTTCTTTTCATAAAAATTCCAGGCGTCTTTTATCATTATCTCCGGATTCTCGAACTGCGGCTTCCAGACTAAAAGCTTCTCGGCCTTGCCTCTTGAGGCAACCAGTACAGCCGGATCTCCGGCGCGGCGCTCATATTCTTCCAGCGGAATATTTTTGCCGGTAATGGCACAGGCTATATCGTACATGCGGCGCACCGATGTTCCGCTGGCCGAACCCAGGTTCATCGACTGTGAAACTCCACCGGCCAGCAGGTAGTCAATAGCCCGCTTGTGAGCGGAAGCCAGGTCCTGCACATGGATATAATCGCGGATGCATGTTCCGTCGGGAGTAGGGTAATCGCTGCCGAAAATTCTGAAAACCGGCTCCAATCCCACCGCGGCACGCAGTAAGTTTGGAATGAGATGCGATTCCGGTACATGCCATTCGCCGCATTCGCCTTCCGGGTCGGCTCCGGCCGCGTTGAAATAGCGCAAGGCGGCATAGCGTATGCCAATCGCTCTGGCGGCATCTTCCAGCATCCATTCTATACACATTTTAGAACGACCATAAGGACTGATAGGCCGCTTGGGATGAGTTTCTACTATGGGTGTACCTTCAGGTTCGCCGTATGTGGCGGCAGTTGAAGAAAAGACAATATTACGCACATCGTATTTTCGCATTGCGTCCAGTAGATTAAGAGCACCAAGCAGATTATGGCGATAATACCAGAGCGGAATCTTTACAGATTCTCCCACCAGAGATAACGCCGCAAAATGCACCACAGCGTCGAAATGGCGTTCGGCAAACAAACGTTCGATATATTCTGTACTCATCAGGTCGCCGACTACCAGCTCTCCGTAAAGCGCCAGAGTGCGATGACCTGTGCTGAGGTTGTCGAATATGGTCACTTCACAACCAGAACGGCTTAGAAGCTTTGACGTTACGCTGCCGATATATCCGGCTCCGCCGGTAACAAGAACTTTAGTCGCTGGCATGTTTACCACTCCTGTGGTTTACGGTATTCAGTGCCAAAGGCATCGCGCTCAACAACCAGCGCTGTACCTGTGTGTGGTCCATCGGGACAGAAACCGCAGTGCGGTGCACTGATTAGTGTCGGCTTGCCGATATCCAGCGCCAGCTCGCGCAATTTGCCGTTTTCGGACAGCAACAGACTCATACGGCCCGACAACAGTAGAAAGAATTCGGGAATATCGTGTTTTTCCAGCTCGGCAATGTCGGCCTGCCTGCTTTCACCGGGCGAATATATGCCGACGCGCCAGTGACCGGCGTCTCCGCAAACCACCTGCCAACGCTCTCCTGCAACTGTTTCCAGCAGCTTGTTCATTGCAACATCAGGAAACGAAGGCGGACGGGTTTCTACTGTTCTCATGTGCACACCTCATATAAAAATAGAAATCTGAAACAATGCCATGCAACGCAACGATATTGCCACGAAGCTGTCGGAATTCAAATTATGTTTTTGAATAAATTCTGCTAAAAAGCGTAGCTGAGGCCAAGTCCTATTGAAGCCACCAGACCGGATGATTCGTATCCTGGAAATCCCGGGTTGTTGGTCTGCAAACCTTCAGAGGAAGCCAGCGGCTCATCGCTTTTTATATCCCGAGCGGCTGGAAATTCATCAATCAGCGGATTTGAAGCGTCGGTGTCTTTTGTATTGCTGCGCGGAATAAGGGTCAGGAACTGTGCATGCAGATCGACGGAAAGGCCATCAACCCATGGCAATTTGAATGTCGCGCCGGTAGTAATTTCCACTCGATTGTTGTCGACATAGTTAGTGCGGCCAGTCTGTTCCGGAACCGGGCTTGGGATATAGCCTCCGCCAATGGCCACATCCAGCCATTTTAGCGGCGAATAACGCACACCCAGTCGGGTAGTTACGATATCTTTAAATCCAGTGCCGTTGCCATTGTATTCCGGGCGGTATTCCGACCACATGACCCAGGCGATATCAGTTGATATGCTGACCGGTGCTATATCAAAACGAAATCCGCCCTGCAATACGCGAGGAGAATATGAGAATGAATAATCGAAGTTCTGTTTTGTAACCGGTTCGCCTTCATAAATTGTGAAATTCCAGAATTGCAACTCATTGTCGATTTCGGCCTGGAACCATGAACGATCTCGGAATGTCAGACCGATACCAAGCCATGAAAGCGGTTCGAAATGAACGCCGACTATCACAGCCGCATCGTAATAGACATCTGCATCCACCAGAAAATACATGTTTTCCATATCGAGCGCATCCGGCACGAACATGCGCGTTTTAGCCTTGATATTGGCAAAAACGTTCACGCCTGCACCGAAACCGAACCAGTCCAGGGGACGGAAAGCCACGCCCAACATGCCCGAAGGACGGCAGGCTCGCCGGTTAAGAAGCTGAAAATGCAGCTTGTTCGAGAAAAACTGTTCGCGCTCGTCCACAAAATGGAAATCGGCTTTTACCAGTGATTGCAGCGGTACACTGAAGGCCATACCGGCTTTAAACCAATACAGACCAAAGTCGTGCACAATTCCGCCATTCAGCGAATAGACATTGGGGTCGTCGTTGGTATCACTGCGGGCATAGCGCAACGCAGATGTCGGAATATAGCGCTCACTCATCTTGGTGGAGTCTGAATCAATCGGCAGAGCGTGATAAACATCGGTAGGAACGTCATAACCGGAAGGGCGCTCATCCAGCGAAATATTCACGTCATCAAATGAAATAAGGAAGTGAACACCGAAAGAATTGGGTACAAAACCCATGCGTCCCGGATTGTAATAAATTACCGAATAATCATCGGCAGCCGCTGTGGCCGCACCACCTATTGAGATTGAACGCGAGCTTAATCCGTAAAGATCCTGCGGGCTGGCATGGATAATAGACGGCACAAGCGTAAACAGGAAGAGCAGGGCGATGATCCTGGTTTTTAAGGTCATTGCCATCAGCGAATTCCTTATTTCGATTCCTCATCCTGAGTTTCTACATAATCCAGGGGATCGTAAGAAAACAGTTCGCTCTCGTGGTCGTACAGATTTTCGCAGCTCATGTTCTGATCTTCCAGACGGATGAATTCAAAACGGTTGAGTTCTGCAACCGTATAAGGCTGCAAATCAAGCTGGTATTCGAATATCGAACTATCCGCGCCGATAGTAATCATTTCTACCGAAGAATCTATTGTGCCTTCAATCAGGCCTTCTTTTATCAGCTCGCCATCCAAAGCACGCAACATGCGGAAAACAACATATACTGATCCATCTACTGTTCCAGTCAGTCTGGCTGTAATGCCCGGTATGCCGTCTCCTTCAAAGTCAACAACACGCTCGTCGTTGATTTCGTCAATAGGAATATCGTTTTCTATTATGGATTCAAGATCATGGATATCGTCATACATGGGGTCATCCATTTTCGAGGCATCCAGACCGTAAAGGTCGAGTATAGGATCAGCATGGAATATCCCGCCTGGTTCCTGCGATGACAGTGTAGCGTAGCGTGGCAGAGTGGGCACTGCATCTATTGCTTTCTGAGGGAAAATTATATCCAGTTTCAATGGACCAAAATCTCCTATTATGTCCATCGACAGATCGCAGATATCCTCCTCAAAATTGAAATCCTGATCAACCTGATTAACCAGCAGTCTGGCGATACCGGTAAGAACCAGTTGAAACTCGGCTTGTTCTGGAAACGGGGGCGGTAAAACACATGTGTAAGCAATTGCAAACTTCATGGCCCATAAGTCGGATTCAGTCGATTCGGCGTCTTCATAATCGCCGTCTTCCCCTGTCTCTGTATCCGCGGAATCAGAGTCTCCATCGTTCTGATTTTCCCACTCGGAATCTCCATCGCCTGATCCGCCAAGACAGCCATTAATAACAAGCAATGAAAGAATCATCAGGGAAAAAAGAAAGGAGTTTTTAATAACGGATTTGAACATTACTCACCTGTCAGAGTTGTTTTCACCATTTTCAGAAAATAATGAAAATAGCCTCACATGTCAAGACAAGAATGCTATTGGATTTGAATAACCGTATGATTTTAATGCGTTGCGTAACTTGTGAAAAGCTTTTCTGCGTTATGCCACCAATACGGAACATCTGCTGTTTTCAGAAGAATACGTCGCGTTTGCCTGACTTGATTTCTTCCATGCGTTTGCTCACGCGCTCTTTTTCATGAATGCTCAGAAGCTCCATTTCGCGGCTGATGAGCTTTTCACCAGACAGACGAGTCTCTGGCGAAGCATAATCAGTCAGGTATTCCTGGAAAGTGAGCAGTGCGTTGGGCTGACAGAAAGTATTGACTCCGCCTTCCTTGGCAAATTCCATGAAATGCTCGCCGGTGCGGTGTGATCTGTAGCACGATGTACAGAACGATGGAATATAACCCATATCGGCCAGTTCGCGAGTTACCACATCCAGAGAACGGTCATCGAAAATCTTGAACTGCTGCTTTTCCATGTTTTCGGCATTTTCCTGATAACCGCCTATTGCAATGCATGAACCGGCGTCGATCTGAGAAATGCCGAGTTCGAAAAGTTCATGACGCATTTCGGGTTTTTCACGAGCCGTCAGGATCATTCCAGTGTATGGAACCATAAGGCGCAGTATCGTAACCAGTCGTTTAAAGTCGCGGTCTGAAACTTTAAAAGGTGTAGTTTCAGGCAGGGGTGTGTTATGCGCCGGCTCCAGACGGGGGAATGAAATTGTGTGCGGGCCGACATTGAATTCTTTTTCCATATCGAGTGCATGGAAGAGCATGGCCAGAGCTTCGAATTTCCAGTCGTAGAGGCCAATCAGCGCTCCGATGGCGACGTCGTCGAGACCGCCTTCCTGGGCTCGGTGCAGCGCGTAAAGGCGGTATTTGTAATTGCCTTTCAGCGTATTAGCCGGATGATATTTAGCGTACATACCAGGATGATAGGTTTCCTGGAAAACCTGATAAGTGCCGATGCCTTCTTTCTTCAATACTTTATAATCATCGACTTCCATAGGAGCGGCATTGACATTTACTCGACGGATTTCACCCTTGCCGTCCAGCGTTTTTGTCTCATAAGCAGTGCGAATTGTGTTTACCATGTAGTCCAGACCGTACTTTGGATGCTGTCCGTAAACCATCAGTACGCGCTTGTGTCCTGAGCTTTCGAGAGCCAGAATTTCTTTGCGCAGTTCATCCAGGGTAAGGGCATGACGAACGGAGGCTTCATTGTCGCCTCGGAAGCCACAGTATTCGCAACGGTTAACGCAATAGTTGGAAACGTATAAAGGTGCAAAGAAGACTATGCGCTTGCCATATATTTCCTGTTTTATTTCTTTGGAAATCTGAAAAACTTCCTGCCAGATGTCTTCATCTTCCAACTGCAGTAAAATTGCGGCTTGCTCCGGAGTCAAACCTTTGGCCATACGGGCCTCTTTAAGGACGTCGTATATTACCAACTTGCTGGCGCTCTTTCCTTCGGCAAGCAGTTTTTCAATATTCTCAACATCTATAAAAGTTTTTTCCGATGACATGACACGGCCTTCCAGTTAAATAGTTCATAATTCAGTTAATCGTGTCTTATTAAGATAAACAGGCTGCACTTCGTTTGACTTATCAAATCCCAAGATAGCAACGATTTTTCGTTTGTCATTACAGGTCTTATGGTTTTTGCAATGACCTTTCCATTCGGTTGCCAATCTACATCTAAAACCGATTTTCTCAAGAATATTTTTGACTATTCACCAATAATGTCAATATTGATCTTTGAGACCAAACACCATACTGTAATGGAGTTTTCAGTAATGCAGAATGAACCTAAGGGTTTAAGGCCACATATAGTGCTGCTTGGAAGGCGCAATGTAGGAAAATCTTCGCTTATTAATGCGCTTACCGAACAACCACTTTCTCTGGTGTCAAATGTTCCGGGAACAACCACTGATCCAGTACAGAAGGCGTTCGAATTATTGCCATTCGGGCCAGTTATATTTATTGATACCGGTGGTATCGATGATATTGGCGAACTGGGACAGATGCGTGTCAAGCGCTCCATGCAGGAATTTGCCACAGCTGATCTGGCGCTTTTAGTCGTTGAGGCCGGCACCTGGGGACCTTTTGAAGAAGACATGATGGCGCAGGTTAAAGCAAAGAACATGCGCTATTTCGTAGTCGTTAATAAAAGCGACTTGTCTCCCAACTGGAAAGCTCCATCTGAAGGCGCTTATTATGTTAGTGCCGCCAACGGCAACGGCATGAGCGAACTCAAATATGCAATGGCAGCAGAGCTTGAGAAAATCGCTTCGCTTAAAAACAGTGTGCTGGGCGACCTGATTTCTGGCGGCGATATTATCATTCTTGTAGTTCCTATCGATCTTGAAGCTCCGCGTGGACGTTTGATTCTGCCGCAGGTAATGACTATTCGCGACATCCTCGACAATGATGCCTCCGCACTGGTAGTAAAAGATCGCGAGCTTTTCGATACATTGCACAAACTTGCCCAAAAGCCCAAACTTGTTATCTGCGACAGTCAGGTGGTTCTTAAAGTCGCAGGTGATCTGCCGCCGGATATTAAAATGACGACATTCTCTATTCTCTTTTCTCGCCAGAAGGGTGACCTGGCCAAATTTGTTCGCGGTGTAAAAGCTATCGACACTCTTAAGGACGGCGACCATGTGCTTATTTCCGAAGCCTGTTCGCATCACTCCATTGCCGATGACATCGGGCGTGTAAAAATTCCGCGATGGGTGCGTCAGTATACCGGTCGGGACATAATTTTCAACAGCGTACAGGGCCGTGATTACCCCGAAGATATGGAAAAATACAAGCTGGTTATTCACTGTGCGGGCTGCATGCTGACACCCAAGGGCATGTGTGTGCGCATGGATGAAGCACTTGACCATGGCGTTCCGATAACCAACTACGGAATAACAATATCCTATGTACAGGGCGTACTTGAGCGCGCCTTAGAACCATTTGGTGGAATCGAAAGTCTTATCTGAAATGGCGCAGATGCAGTTCAATGAAATAGTCGAAATACTAAAAGATCCGTCAGTTACTGACGTAATTTGCCATCGCGCCGATGCTGTCCGCAAAGCTGTTCACGGCGATTTTGTGCAATTGCGCGGTATTATTGAGTTCAGCAATTACTGCACAGCCGACTGCCGCTACTGCGGGCTTAACCATTATAGAATCGGGCTGCATCGTTATGTTTTAGACTGGGATCGCATGGTAGATCTGGCTGGAAGCGTAGCGGACAGGGGCTTCAAGACCATAGTGCTGCAATCCGGACAGAATCCTGCAATGGATGTTAAAAAGCTGGCGGTTGCTGTTGAGCAGATAAAAAAACGCTTCGATGTGCGTGTAACGCTGTCCTGTGGGGAGTGGGATTACGACACATATAAAATGTGGAAAGAAGCCGGTGCCGACCGCTATCTGCTGAAGCTGGAAACAGCGAATGCTGAGCTGTACGCCGCCTTGCACCCACAGATGAGCCATGCGAATCGTCGCCGTTGTCTGACAGATCTTTTCAGACTCGGTTATCAGGTGGGCAGCGGAAATCTAGTCGGATTACCAGGGCAGACGCCTGAACTTCTGGCCGAAGACATACTGGATTTTGCGCAGTATCCTTACGAAATGGTTTCTGTAGGTCCACTCATTCCCAGCGAACATACAGACCTGGCTGGAATGAGCCCACCTCCGATGGATGTGCCATTACGCGTACTGGCTTTGGCACGAATAAACGCCCCTGAAGCGCACATGCCCACAACAACGGCGCTTTGCTCCATATCCAAGGAAGCACGCGTGCGGGCGCTGCAATCCGGTGCGAATGTTGTGATGATAAACTTCACCCCACGTGATGTTTCGAAGGATTATAATATTTATGAGAAATCCGCCTGTGGCGGTACCGAAAACTGCATACAATGCACTCAACAGGTTTTCGCCGATCTGGGTCTTAAGATTTCTGAAGGCTTCGGCGACGGAATCAGAGTAAAGAGGGACTGAAAATGCCTCGCATAGAACACGATCTGCTCGGTGAAATTGAAATTCAGGATGACGCATTGTGGGGAATCCACGCTGAGCGGGCCAGACGTAATTTTCCATCCACCGGACGGAAAAATACTCGTTCTTTCATCCGTGCCTTCGGGCTGGTTAAAGAAGCTGCGGTTCTGGCTAATCTTGAAATCGAAAGCATATCGAAAGACATTGCTGAGGCGGTAGTCAAAGCCTGCCGCGAGCTGCAATCCGGCGAACTGGATTCTCAGATTATAGTTGATGCGCTTTCAGGCGGAGCTGGTACTTCATTGAATATGAACGTCAACGAGGTCATATCAAACCGCGCAAATATCATCCTGGGCGGACAGACAGGTCAATATGCTCCGGTACATCCACTGGACACAGTCAATCTGCATCAGTCTACTAATGATGCCTATCCGACAGCTCTTAGAATCGCCGCTCTGTGGGAACTGGATACACTTGAGAAATCCATAATCCGTCTGCAAAGCATGTTGCAGCAAAAAGAGCATGAGTTTTCTGACGTGGTAATGGTTGGCCGCACGCAGTTACAGGATGCCGTACCAATGACAGCCGGCCAGTTGTTCGGAACATACGCCGAAGCCTTCGCCCGTGACCGCTGGCGCGTTTTCAAATGCGTCGAAAGAATAAAGATTATCAACATGGGTGGAACCGCTATTGGCACCGGCATTGGCGCGCCGAAAAAGTACATCTTCAAAGTCATTGAGCATCTGCGCACATTAAGCGGCCTGCCGCTGGGGCGAACTGAAAATCCGGTAGAGGCAACAGCCAATCAGGATGCGGTGGTTGAAATTGATGGAATAATGTCGGCACTGGCATCCAATATCATCAAACTGTCAAACGATCTGCGCATATTGTCGACTCCGGCCATCGGAGAAATAGAATTGCCGCCCATGCAGGCTGGTTCTTCCATTATGCCAGGTAAAATCAATCCGGTTATACCCGAATATGCGGCTCAGCTTGCCATCGAAGTCATTGGCGGACACAACACTTTAACTCACGCAATATCGCAGGGAACACTGCAACTGTCACAGTATTTCCCTCTGGCAGCCTGGCGGCTGCTGGACAATCTGCAACTGATGCGCAATGCGGCAGATGCGCTGGCAATGCGTTGCATCTGTGGTCTAAAGGTCAATGCCGCCGTTTGCCGTGAGCATCTGGAGCATTCAATGTCCATAGCTGCTGCGCTTATCCCCGAAATCGGCTACGAGAAAGCTCAGGCTGCGGTGTTAAAGGCGAAAGAGCAGGGCACAGGCCTGCGGGAAGCTTTGATAAGCCTGGGCGTGGAGGCGCAGCTCATCGATCAGGCGCTGTCGCCAGCGCGATTGCGCAAACTTGGCAGCGATTGATAAATATTTTGTTCAGAGAAAATAATAAATCAGCCGCATTCCGGCATTAAAATAGCCAGAAGGAACGCTTTTACCGGTCAGAACATGATGTTTTTCGAAAATAACGCCAAGTCCTAACTGCGGGATGATAAAATATGAAAATCCAACATAATAATTAATGCCAAACAGAGTTTTCCATTTATCGGCTTGTGAAGGTTTGAAAGCATAAGGCCCCAGACCGGCTCCGAAATATGGAAGGAATGGCGTAAAATCAAGCTGATATTCCAATCCGGCAGAAGGCGCGAGCATGTGGTATTTAGTTTCGGCAGATGGATCTGACAGCATGTATTCGAATTGTGCTTTAAGCTGAAATGAATCCCAGAAGCGCCATCCAGCTCCGCCGGATATGAACATACCGTCTTTCTTACCATCAAGACCATACTGAAGATTATAACCGCTGCTGAATTCAGTTTCCCAGCCCGGATATCCGGCATCTGCCAGGCAGGGAGCGGCGGAAAAGAAGAGCAGGGCGGTCATAATTGACATTTGTACAAGCAGAATCCGCATTTTTCGTTTCCAAATGCAACAGGAATGTTGAGACATTAGCGTATTTTTATGTGTTTATGCAAATGGAAGCCGAAAAAAGATGGATATATTACGGAAAAGATTGACAGTTTGACGGCTATTCTCTATATTCACCATCCAAGTGAAAACGTATCAGGATGTTTGATCTAAGGAGAATCTAAAGTGGCGACAACAAAAGCCTCCAAAATTTCGCAGAAAGAGTTAAAGCAGCCCGACGAATTCCAGAATATCGGAGAGCGTGCTCTTCAGCATATCACCGATAATCGCAAGTGGTATATAATCGGATTGATCGGCATCATAGTAATTGCCGGTATCGTTTCCGGTGTAAGAGCCATAATCGAACACAGAGCTGAAAAAATCTCCAAGATGTACGCAGATGCACTTGAATCATACGACGCGCCCATCGTTGAGGACACCGAGGAAAACAAAGAAAACAAGCCCACCGGCCTGTACTTCCCAACAGAAGAAGCCAAGTATCTCGAAGCTCTTCAGAAATTCGAAAGTCTGCAGCAGAGCTACAGTGGTTCAAATTTCGGCGATATGGCCGTTTTCTACATTGGCAACTGCCACTTCAAGCTCAAGCGTTACGACAAAGCCATTGAATCCTACACCAAATTTGTAAATGATGGCAGCTCGGATCTTGATTCTCTTAAATTCCTGGCTCGTCACAATCTGGCCCAGTCACTCGAAATTCAGGGCAAACTTGATGACGCCATCAAGCAGTACGACGAAATTCTGAGTTCTTCCGATAAGGCCTGGCGTGAGCAGGCGTATTTCTTCAAAGGCTATCTGCTTGAAAAGCAGGACAAAAAGGAAGACGCAGTAAAGATTTACGAAAAGATGATCGAAGAATTCCCGGAATCTCAGCTTAAATCGAAAGCCGAAAAGCGTCTGATGATGCTGAAGGGCTAAGAAAGAGAACAGAGCAGGGCGCATGGCCTTTTCGCTTTCAATCGGAAAAATTAACAACAGCCCCCGGATTTCAATTTTAATACTCCTGGGGCTGTTGTTTTTGTGTCTGTCTGCCTGCCAGAGTGGCCCGGCTAAAAAGCCGCCCGAATTCCGCAACTCTTACAAATACCCGGGAGATCTGGGTGTTGCGGTTATCTGGCGAGCAGAAATCACAGACCGCTCACCAATGTTCATGGATCAGTATCCTCAAGAACACGGCATGATAACCAGAGACGGTGATTTCATATATACCGGTGGGCGCTCTAAAAAGCTTTTCAAAATCCGCGCCAGAACCGGACAGATTTTATCCAGAATAAAGCTCGAAGAGGAATTCTTCTCAAAGCCGGTCATTCAGGGCGAGGAGATTTTTCTGGGGACTTCATCCGGTCAGCTTATCTGCTATGACAAGAACACGCTGGCCGAAAAATGGCGTTATGAAGCCAAAAGCGAAATAATAGCTCCTCCAATATATAAAGACGGCGTCCTATACTTCGTCACGCAGAACGACACAATTACAGCCATCAACGCCAACGGCGGCAAGTTTATATGGGAATATCGTGAAGAGTTCCACGGAACCATGTCAATCCGCAGACATTCTGCTCCTCTTGTTCTGGAAGACAAGGTTGTCGTCGGCTTTACCGTTGGCACCATTGCAGCGTTCAAACTAGCCGATGGCGAAATGATCTGGCGACGAGACCTGGGAGAATCAGATCGTTTCAACGATGTAGATGCCAGCCCGATATATCTGGATGGAAATATCATTACAGCATCTTTTGATGGCTCAGTTTACAGCCTTAACGCTGAAACCGGAGATCCAGTCTGGAAAACTCCAATAAAATCGACATCATCAGCTACAATCATTAAAGGCAAGCTTTATCTGACTTCCACGGAAAACGGCTTATACTGTCTGGAGCCAGAGACCGGTAAGATCGAATGGTACATGGAATTCAAGGAGTTCCACAACAAAGGCCTGTTGCGGGATGCCAAAGAAGGGGCCTTGTCCAAGCCCGAAGCATATCGTGACCGTTATGTTGTCTTCACCAGTTCCAACACAGGTCTTTATTTCGTCGATATCATAACTCAGAGACTCATAGAAGACTTCACGCCTGGTGTTGGCATATCTGTAGGCCCGACCGTGCAGGGTAACACCGTTTATGTGCTTTCGAACGGCGGTTATCTCTACGCAGTTTCTCTTACGCCCAAAGGTTCTCCATGGCGCAAAGACTGGTGGATTGAAAAATAATCGGCATATGGATTTCTAATTTACTCTCAGACTCACTTATCTTTATCAGAACAAAACCAATCGTCTTAATTCGTCATGCTTTTAAAAGATTAACTGATCTTATCTGAAGCAGTACATTAAGCAAAAGCAACCCCGCAATTGTGATGCAAATGATTGAACTTAAGGCTAGAAAAACCCTTAGGATTTCCGAAGTCCCCACTCTCAGCGCCCACAATGCCTTATTCCCATAAGATATATTATGTAAAGCATTGGATCTGTAAATAATACAATAGAGACAATGAGGATCCCCTGTTCCGGCGACATTCTTTTTTCGCAGATAAATATATCTATTAACTTAGATGGTTAAGAGTCTAAGTGGAATCTGATGGATGATCTTTGTGTCAGTACCACTTGCTTACAGTTAAAAGGCCTGGGGTGTACAGCTCGATTTAAACTTCTTCGGTTATCAATGACAAACGCAAATCCTTGATGCTCCCCTGGTTCTGAAAATGAAAAAGCCGAATTGAGTACATTTCTCTGTCTCATTGGTGGGACAAAATGCCATTGCCAATCTCGTGCTCAGTTCATTCATTTTCCATCATAACAATAACCGGGAGGCTAATCGTTATTTGACGTTTTGTTGCCTTTATTTTTTTAATTAAATTCTTTGCGGAATATTCGAGAGAGAACAAAGATGTCAATGTGCAGGGAAGTCGCCGTCACCGCCCTTCTCTTCCTGTACATCCAATGGTACTTCCATACAAAAAAAGCTTTACGTAAAACGCAAAGCTTTTTAATGGATTGATATATTTTTGGGACTACTTTACTTGAGTATATAGGCTTTCATTGGCGGAAAACCATTAAAATAGACGGAACAATAGGATAATGTATAGGCTCCGGTAGATAGAATAAATATCTTATCTCCTTCTTTCATGCCTTTGGGAAATTTGTACTGATATCTTTCATACATGATGTCCATGCTGTCGCAAGTCGGACCGGCGATATTTACTTTTTCTGTATTTCGATCTGATTTCTGTGCATTTTCCCAGAAAATCGGATATTTGATTGATTCATCAATGGTTTCTATTAAACCATTGAATTTGCCTGCATCCAGATACAGCCATTTGTTCTTATCCAGGCTGGATTTTCTTGAGATCATTACAATCTGCGTCACCATTATGCCGGCATTGCCGACCATGGATCGGCCCGGCTCGATAATTATTTCAGGGAAATCGTCGGCAAAGTCCTCTTGCAGGAATCTGGTGACATATTTTGTGTATGTTTCAAGTGAATGCGTCGGATGTATATACTGAGTTGGAAAACCGCCTCCCAGGTTTATGGCCTGTAATTTGATTTTGTGCTGTTTCAGCGCATCGAACAGATATTTGCAGAAAGAGATGGCATTGTCCCATGAACCGATATCGCGCTGTTGTGAGCCGACGTGAAAAGACAAGCCGTAAGGAATAAGATTCATTTTGCTTGCCTTAAGGATCAGGTGATAGATCATATCGGGGTGGGCGCCGAACTTTCTTGATAATGGCCAGTCAGCATTACCGCCCTCAAGAATAATTCTGAATAGAACTCTTGATCCCGGCGCATTATCGGCGATTCCCTGAATGTCTTCCAACGAATCTGTCGCAAAAAGCCTGATGCCTTTTTTGTAAGCATAAGCAATATGCTCCATTTTTTTGATCGGATTGCCGTAGCTCAGACGCTCCGGCGGTATGCCCAGCTTAAGGCATTGATCTATTTCATAGATTGAAGCCACATCAAAGTTTGAACCCTTATTGGCCAACAATTTTATGACTTCATCCATTGGATTGGCTTTGACGGCATAATAAATTTTGGCGAAAGGCATTAAATCGTGCAGATTGTCGTAGTTTTCTTCAACTTTTTTAAGATTAACAATTAAAAAGGGCGTTTCCTTACCCTTTGAGAATTCCTTGATTTCTTCCACTTCACTGGCCGATAAATATTTCTCAATGGTATTTCTTGTATTTCTTTCTTTCATAGTTCAGTAACTTTTCTAGAATACTTATTCTTTGAAGTTGAACAACAAATGATGAGTGATTTCGCTACCCATCATTTACGATTGGAAAAATGAGCACCTAGTAAAACGTTATAAATACACCGCCGCTTCTATCCGGGTAGAGCGCCGCCCTCCTCGAACAGAATGCCACGTTATTTTTTTCTGTCTGTGAAGATCGCCTGGCCTTGAATGCTTTCCTCGGGAAGTGAAAAGCTTTCCAGGGATCAGCCAGGTCACCACTACTTGTATATAAATCTGCCGCAACACAACCGAATTCTGGCCTTTTATGAATTGCCAGATGGGATTCGGCAATAACAACGGCGCTCGATACTTCCTGCGGGCATAATCTATGGAAAACATTATCGACGGTTGTCGCGCCGTTTTCCAACGCCGCCTGAAACATCACTTCTCTGATCTTCTTCTCATCATCCAGGGTGATCAAATCGCAATCGCTAAGCTCAACCAGGAAATGATGACGCCCTAATTCGTCCAATTTTGATGCGCCTCCCTTTCGAAAAGAGGCTGCATTTGTTGCAGCACATACCAGTAACAGGTAACCGGGGAACCAGCCTTTCTATAAACACAGGCAGGGATAGACAACCCCACACTGCTTAAAAAGTAGAAAAGAGATAAACTCCATAGGCTGAATTGTCAATAAAAAAACTGGCCTTGCCTGAAAAATCTCCAACGATGCACCGGCACAGTCGAGGTTGGTCAACTCTGCCTGCCACAACTATAGAGAATATATATTTTTAATATTTTTTCCATAATTTTCATTTTTATTTCAACAAAGAATCTTGACCTGAAACTGGACTTTTGAGTATAAAATAGTAATTTAATAGAGATCAATGCAGGGAATAGAGTTTATTCTAATCTCAAAAAGCAGGGGATTTAATCATGAAGATATGCCCAAATTGTGGAGCGGAAAACGAAAAGGATGCGACTTTCTGTATGAGTTGCGGTTTCGATTTGGCTGAAAAAGCCGCAATAACCACCAATCCGGGCAGCAATGTTTGTCAGAATTGTAAGTCCATAATGCCTTCCGATGCGGTCTTCTGCAGTAAGTGCGGAGCCAAGCTTGCCAGCGAAGGTGAACAGCAGGCGGAAGGCGGCGGAAAAACCATGTTTTTCGGCGCCATGCAGGAAAAGGGTAAGGGCAAGTTGATTCTTGTCCGGGGCGGAGGCATGGAGGGCGTCACTTACAATCTGCAGAGCAACGACCATCTGACCGGGCGCGAGGAAGGTTTCATTCTCTTCCCGGAAGATAAATATTGTTCCCCAAAACATGCAAACTTCTTCTACTTTGGCGGAAAACTGTTTGTAGAGGATCAGAACAGCCTTAATGGCGTATACATGCGCATCAAATCACCGGTGGAACTTAAAAACGGAATGGTATTCAGAGTTGGCGAACAGCTTTTCCGCGCCGACCTCGAAGCCAGCCTGGATGATGTCCCTGAACTGCCCAAGGCGCGTGAAGATGTCAAGCTCTTCGCCGGTGCTCCAATCGAAGAACCGCGTTTACGCCTGCGCCAGATTCTTGAAGGTGGCCATGCTGGAATGGTTGTTTTCCCGGAGAAAGAAACTTACACTATCGGACGCGAAGGTTGCGACCTGAATTTCCCGGATGATACATTCATTTCCGGAAAACACGCTCGCATCACGCGGTCTGGAGATAAATACTTTCTGGCTGATAATGGGTCGAAGAACGGTACCTTCTACCGAATCGACTCCGAGCAGGAATTGCTGCACGGCGATTACCTGTTCATAGGTGATCAGCTTCTGCGCGTGGAAATAACCTGATTCCCCTGCCCTTTTACTTATGACTTATCAGAGAGAACCGGCTAGTTTACTGTAACGTGCTGCGTCCGCAGCATTAGGTGCCATCTTAATGTATGTAAGGAAATTTTCCCGGGCCAGAGCATTGTTTCCCAGGTTCATATAGGCTAATCCCAGTTTTTTATACACCTGTGGTGAATTCGGGTTGTAATCTCTCGAACGGACAAAATATCTTACAGCAACTCTGTCATCCCGTCCCAATAAAGCCTTATTACCCTTTTCATAATAAAACAGAGCCTTGCGCTGCTTCTGTTCAGGCGTCAGTTCTTCACCGCTGCCCGGCGTCTTTATGCTCTGCTTTCCCGTCTCCACCAGCTCATTTTCAAGACGGGCTCTGTCTCTGGGGCTTATCTGTGCTACTGCCGGCGGCTTTATCTGTAGAGGCGCTGTAGTTACAACTTCGTTTTTTTCTGTATCAGCGTCGCCATCTGCAGCAGCTACAGCCTGGCTATCTGGTGCTTGAGCAGAAGTATCATCGTTTTTGATGCTGTCACCAGAGATCACGGCATAAAGTATTCCGGCAATTATCACGAGCACAAGAGCGCCTATCCCTAGAATCGCGCCCATTCCCAAACCGTGGCTGACTGCTCCGGAAGATGCTGGAACTGTCGATGCATATGATGAAACACTGCTGCCTTTCGAAAATGCATCAGCTTTCTTATCGGCTTTCATATTTTTGATTACAGGAGCCTGATTGCCATTTATCTCTGATAAGGCTGCTTCAAGAGCCTGTTTCATTTCGATTGCGCTCTCGTAACGTCTGGTACGATCGCATGCCATAGCTTTTATACATATTTTCTCCAGCACCGAGCCAGGAAGCACGTTCTGCGGAGCGATGGAACTGGGTGGCGTAAGGTCGCCCTGAATATGCATGGTAAGAATGGCCTGATAGGTATTAGCATCGTAGGGGACTTTGCCTGTGAGCATTTCATACAGAATACAGCCGATTGAATAAATATCGGTCCTCTGATCCAGATCCTTGCCCATTGCCTGCTCGGGTGACATGTATTCCGGCGTGCCGCAGACTATGCCCTGCATTGTGAGAGCCGGTTTCGTCGAATCACGTTCCTGAAGTTTGGCTATGCCGAAATCGAGAACCTTTACAAAATCCTTCTCCTCGGCCCTATCGATGAGAACAATATTTTCTGGCTTAAGATCGCGATGAATGATTTTATTGGCGTGCGCTTCCGCCAGAACCGAACAAACCTGGCTGAGGATATTAACGATGCGTTCAACCGGCAGTGGATAATCTTTGCGGATTACTTCGGCCAGCTCTTTACCTTTAAGAAATTCCATTACAATATAATGATTGCCTTCAGGTGTCTGTCCGAAGTCAATTATCTGTATTGAGTGCGGGTGTTCGAGGCGGCTGGCAGACCAGGCTTCACGCTGAAAACGTTTTACCTGCACATCATCCTGAAGAAGATTCTTATGTAGAATTTTGATCGCGACGGCTTTATTCAACGTGAGTTGTTCGGCCTTGTATACCGTACCCATGCCGCCGTCGCCAAGATGTTCAAGGATAAGATATTTTCCTTCAAGCACCTGACCCATACAAGTGTCTTTGCGTGTTTTATTCGTTGTGTCTTCAGGTTCTGGCTCGCATGACATATCGCCCATTACAAAGGCGGATGTGCCGCTGCTGGGATGATTGCCCGAAACGGAGGATAAATTCTCACCGCATCCGGTACAGAATTTTGCTTTATCCAGATTTTCTTTGCCGCAAGAAGGACAGTTAAATGGCGACATTAAAATACCTCTCAATTAATCTGTGGGATTCAGAGTGAGAACCGCCGCAGTTGGTTATGTTAGATCGGTAACTCACCATCTCCGGCCTGCTTGGACAGGGTTTTCATTTTCTTCATGAATTTTCCCATACCCATCTTCTGAATACCCTTCATCATTTTTTTCATTTCGAGGAACTGCTTCATAAGCCTGTTGATGTCCTGCACTGAAGTGCCTGAGCCCACAGCTATCCTGCGTCTACGCGAACCGTTAAGTATGCCTGGGTTTACGCGTTCCTTAGGAGTCATGGAGCAGATTATACCTTCAATTCTGCGCAGCTCCTTTTCTGCAGCCATACCCTCTTTGCCCTCTTCAAGGGCTTTGGCAACTTTCCCCATGCCAGGGATCATGCCCATAATGCTGCCTATGGAGCCAAGCTTTTTCATGGTTTGAAGCTGGTTGTAGAAATCCTGCAGCGAGAACTCGGCCTTGCGCATTTTGCGCTGCATTTCCTGGGCTTCATCTAAATTAATGGCATCCTGAGCCTTTTCGGCCAGAGTCATAATGTCGCCCATGCCCAGAATTCGCGAGGCGATGCGGTCGGGGTGGAATACTTCAAGCTGGTCAATCTTCTCGCCCATACCTATGAATTTCAGAGGTTTCTGTGTAACAGCTTTGATCGAAAGCGCCGCGCCGCCGCGAGTGTCACCGTCCATTTTGGTGAGAATAATGCCGGTGATGTCGAGAAGCTGGTTGAAGCGGTCTGCGACGTTAACTGCTTCCTGACCAGTCATTGCGTCGGCCACAAACAGAATTTCTGATGGATTAAAAGCTCGTTTTAGCTGCGCCAGCTCGGCCATAAGCTCTTCATCAATCTGCAAACGTCCGGCGGTGTCGATTATAAGCAGATCATGATGATGCTGCTCTGCAAAAATACGCGCTCTGGCTGCAATAGCAACCGGGTTATCACCAACCTGGGTATCGAAACAATCTATATCCGCTTGCTTGGCGAGCTGTTTGAGTTGCTCGATGGCCGCAGGTCTGTAAACGTCTGCCGGCACCAGCAGTGGACGCATCTTGCGATCTTTTTTAATCTTTAAAGCCAGCTTGACGGAACTGGTTGTCTTACCTGAGCCGTGCAGACCGACCATCATCAGGATATACGGGCGATCTCCAGTGAATTCCAGCGCCGTACTGGATCCGCCCAACAGATCAACCATTTCGTCATGGACAATTTTCACGAAATGCTGACCCGGAGTCAGCGATTTCATTACCTTTTCGCCCAGAGCTTTTTCTTTGACCTGGCTTACAAAGCTTTTAACGACTTTGAAATTTACGTCGGCTTCAAGAAAAGACTTACGAATCTCTTTAACGGCATCATCAATATTTTCTTCGGTCAGTTTTCCATGACCGCGAATACCTTTAAAAACATCTGCCAACTTGTCGGTTAAGCTATCGAACATTGCCATGACAATTACCTGCTCATCTTAAATAACCCGTATAAATCCAATAACAGGAAAAGCATTTTCCGGCGACGGATATTAAATGAATTTTCTCTGGAAGTTAACCGTTATTTTTCTTTTTTCTTATGAAGTTTCCGGGTACTTCTTTCAATTGCGTCGCCTACTTCTACGAAAACGCCTCTTACGGCCTCATCCGCCTTTTCAATGGCGTTGCTTAACTGCTCATCTTCGACCACGTGTCCGGTGATATCGTTTATCTTGTCGATAGTCTCTTTAAGAGTTTCCGGTATCTGGCGTCGCCCCATATCGTACAACTGATAAGTGCGCTCCCCCAAGGTTTCGAAAAGCCTGCGCCGCTCACGCTCGATCTGTTTCGAATCTATTCTGCCCCTTATGCGGACGGCTGAGTCGCGAACTTCGTCAGCGACAGCATTAAGCTGCTCACGTGTGGCCTTGAACAGATTATCCAGACGGCTTCTAAGCGAATCATCGTCGTCGTGTTTCATTGCCTACCTCTCAATACACTTATCTGGCTTATATCATTCGAATATAAGAATCGTCAAGAACCATGAACATATTAAGGGTACCATAAATCTATCAATAAACATTAAGGCACCGAATTTACTCTGTTGCACAAAATAAAGGCAGAATTATGTCATCTTGTGTCAATTTTAAGGTCTTTTCATTTTGGTTTTGCAGATGGTCGCGAATAGAATTATCATATTATAAAATGAATATCTACTCAGGGGTGTGTTTTGCGAGTAAGGACTGCGACGGAAAAAGATACTTACAGTCGGAAATACAGCCAGGCGCTGCGCCTGGTCGGTATTATCGACATGCTTCGCTCTGAATCATACGTAAGTATAGAAGATATAACGGATTATTTCAACATAAGCACTCGAACAGCCTATCGGGATATAAATGTTCTTAAAGAAAAATTTCCTATAAAAGAATCAAAAGAGTTCACTTACGGCAAGGGCAAGCAGTGGAGTCTTGATACCAAAGAAAAAGCCTCCTGCGAACGCCTGAACTTGAGTATAATGGAAATGGCATCTCTGTTTATGGGAAAAATTCTTTTTGAATTTACTTCAGGCACAGAATTAAAGCAAAGCATCGATCAGGTCTTCGAAAAGCTGTCTTATTGCCTCAGTCATGGCAAGCTTAAACATATGGACAAGCTTTCCGCTAAATTTTACTGTACTCCCGGCAGTCCTAAAAATTATCGAGCCGCAGATGATCAGCTTAATGAAATAGTTTCAGGTCTTGTTTATGAGAAGAAAGTCGTCGTCGAATATAAATCTCCGACCGGCGAAATCATCAATGACAAAGTTTGCCCGTTATCACTGGTAGTGCACAACAACGCTTTGTATATGATAGCGCAATCGGAAAACAACGGTAAGATGCGTACTTATTCTATAGAACGCATCATAAGTGCTCGCTGGTTGCGCAAGGAAACCTTCTCTTATCCATTGAGCTACAGTCCGAAAAGCTACCTCAACGAGGCTCTTGGCATTGTCGTAGGCGAAGCTGTCGATATCCGGCTGGCCATAAGCAGCAGCGCTTCAGAATATTTCAAGCAGCGCACCTGGCACCGAAGTCAGCGTGTAATGGAAATGGCAGACGGCTCTCTGCACGTTTTTATCAAATTACCGGTTACTTCTGAGCTGGTTTCATGGCTCCTGGGTTTTGGAGCCGAACTGGAAGTGCTTGAACCACAGAATCTGCGCGATAAAATGATTGATTATGCTCAAAAAATTCTGAATCTGTATAATCCGGGCTACGCTTCGACTCCCCAGCCGGGAACCAGAAATGCTCCAGCAACAAAAGATGAAGGCTTCTCTTCTACATAGAGAATTCTTGGCTACTTTAAATACATATGATAGTTTTCATAAGTCGATTATGTAACCGGATGGGAAAACGGCAGTGAAAACGAAAATAAATTTATTAGCGTGCGCGTTGTTGTGCCTGGGTCTGGTCTCTGCCTGTGAGGCTGTCAATCTGGACAATCCAACAATTTGCAGCGCAAGCACCGACTGTTCCGGTGGAGAAGTATGCCGCGAAGGTGTATGCAGCCCGCTTTGTTCGGACGATTCCGAATGCGACTTTTACTGCGATATCATTAACGGCACTTGCAGCAAATGCCTCATCAATGCGCATTGTCCGGATGGTTTTGTCTGCAATGTTGGCAAAGGTGTCTGCCTGGCTTTCTGCGGATCAGATTCAGATTGTGCTGAAGGAGAAATCTGCCAGAAGGGAATTTGCGCTGATAAACAATGCACCGAAGATGCCGACTGCAAAGGCAGTGGCGAAAAATGTCTGGACCTGAGATGCCTGGCCGAATCTGCTGACAAATATCCCGAACAGATTCCATGCGAAGCCGGCACTCTGCAGTGCTGGGACGATAAAATAGTGACCTGTTCGACTGACGGCGCAGAGTGGAATTTCAGCCACATCTGCAAAGAAGGCGACACCTGTTTTGCCGGTTTCTGCAACGGCGCATCAAGTGAATCTCCGGCTTATGTCTGTCAGCCTTATGCTTTAAAATGTGCGACTGACAAGCGTTTGCAGATCTGTCGGCCTGATGGTTCACAGTTTGTCGAGTGGATTTCCTGTCCTGACGGCAGCACATGTCTGAATGGTGATTGCCTGATAGAGACCTCGGAAATCGATGGCGACGCAGAAGGCGCCGAGTCGGTTGAATAGCATCTAAGCCTGATCCTTAAACACAAACGAATCTTCAACATGGGAAATCGGTCGCATAACGGATCATGAGCCTTGGCAAACGCAAACCACTGAATACTCCCTACAACGAACCTCCCGCCATTCGTGAGCTCATGGACGAGTTCATGAGCCGAAAACGATTTTCATTCCGCATGAGTCGTATGCTTCTGCCGCAACGATGGGCTGAAATTGCCGGGGAAGCCATTGCCCGCAACGCCCGTCCGGTAAAAATAGAGAAAAAGAAGCTCTTTCTCACGGTTTCCAACGCCGCCTGGATGAGTGAACTCAGCTATCTTAAAGCTGATCTCATCGAAAAAATCAATTCGATGGCGGGCGGCAGTTTTATCGAAGATATAAGCATGCGCGTCGGCAGAAATAAGATTGAGACGCCAGAGAAAACAGTCGAAAAATCCGAACCTTGTGAAAGTCTTCCTGAACCGCAGGATGATGAACTGCGCAAGGCCGAAGAACTGTCATCCCGCGTTAAGAATTCAATACTGAGACAGACCATCCGGGACGTTTATCTGCGTTCACTTTTAAGACGCAGAAAGAAAAATTCCTGAAATGTCCTGAGCAGGAGCAGCCCCGGTTTGGTGAACATTTGACTTGCCACTGGAAGTCCTACAGTTCGTCACACCCGCGAAAGCGGGTGTCCAGGTTTAAATTCCTTATTTGGTAGGGGCATGGCGGAGTGAAACGGAGTCCGCTCGTATTTCCCCCAATACCCGTATTTTCAGAAGCCGTCTTAAAACCTGTGGCTAGTACGTCTGTCATTCTGAGCGAAGCGAAGAATCTGAAATAAAATAAAGGTTCGAGAGATAGAGATCCTTCGCTTCGCTCAGAATGACAGGAAGGTGGGGGTGGATTACTTCTATATAAATTGGGAGGACTCCGCGCCTGCGGCGCTGCGCCACTCCTCTACCGAAAAATACAAATATAATCGAATCTGGATTCCCGCCTGCGCGGGAATGACATTTCAGGTATTCCAGTGAAACCGGGGATGAGTCACTGAAATTACTGGTTTATACTTGCTTTCTTTTGAAATATGGCAATAATTATATTTAAATTGTCCTAAATGGACATTGATGGGTTCCTGTACACTGCTGCAGAATGATCCCTGAACAAGTTGATCTTTGAAATGGGGGCGACATGGATTCGACGGGGCGAGTAAGGGCCGGGTCGCGTGCCGGAGTGCCGGAGCTTCGTAAAAGCCGGCAGGCATTATAATTGCCGAAAACGAATACGCATTAGCTGCTTAATAAAATGCAGCTCGTCGACCCTGCGTTGTCATCGCGCAGGTAATCGGCGTCATTCTGGTGACTTTGTTTCTGGTAGTGCTGTTCTAACTGACTGAAACGAGAGCAATAGAGCTGGATCTGTAGATATCCCGCCGTAAGGAGCTTTGCAGATTGAGATCAAATTTACGGATACGCATGTAGAAGCCCGTCCTGGATACGTTTCGGACGGGGGTTCGATTCCCCCCGCCTCCACCAGTTCAGTGAATTTTCCATCCGGTCTTATTAAAAAAATCAAGGCAGGAATGTGAAGAGAAGCAATTTTTATGGCGGCGCGCCAGCCTTTCTATGGGCTGACGCCATGCGATTCACTCAAAGAGTCGCATGATTGAGATCTATGATCTGGATCTTCATGTTCGGTGAGAAAAGTGAAAAGAAAGAGAAGAAGAAATGAATATTTACGTTGGCAACATTGCCTACCAGGTGTCGGAAAGCGATCTTCGCGCTGCATTTGAAGTATACGGCGAAGTCGAATCGGCAAAAATCGTCACCGACCGCGACACCGGTCGCTCCAAGGGCTTCGGCTTTGTCGAAATGACCGACAACGAAGCCGGTCTGGCGGCTATCGATGCTCTTAACGGAACCGAGCTTTCAGGTCGTACCATTACGGTCAATGAAGCTCGTCCGCGTCCTCCCC